>WLWH01001011.1_pt1 | contig 20460 bp, 28 predicted proteins | sample 6712741 | NCBI WGS metagenome assembly WLWH01 (sample SAMN12718694, study PRJNA515312) | sponge metagenome | isolation source: marine sponge | host: Mycale hentscheli | place: New Zealand: South Island, Marlborough, Capsize Point | collected 2003-05-01
TCTTCTAATATAATTGTACCATCAGATATGGACTTAGAATTACCTGCATTAACAGTGTGTTCTGCAAATTGATAAGCTCTACTAGCAGAGGTATCATATATAAAAGCTTTTATTTCCGTGTTTCCTGCTCCAACATTAGCTACATGTATGTTTTGTATGATTGCTCTAGACTCAGTTGGTACAGTATAAATATCTGTAGCATCAGTTGTAGTTAAATCAAAGTTTGCATTTTTATATCTATTAGCCATTAGTTTTCGCTTCCACTACTCATGAACCAAGTAAATCTTGATTGTTCATCTCTTAAATCTTGTTGGAAAGTTGAGTTTAATTTCTCAATCAATCCATCTAAATCTCTAACTAAAGAATCAGCATCTTGTTGCTTATATTCTTTTCCTGGTCTTGTAAATACTACGGTTACTTTAGCCATTATCTACGTCCATCTGGTTGTATATCTAGTCTAAATGTTCCAAGTTTCCAACTTTGAGATGAACCAGTATTAGCTATTTTTAATGACATAGCTCTACCTCTAGCACGTGTATCTATCTTATCAGTAGATGATGTAATTGTAAAGGGACCAAGCGGTGAACTTGCGTAAGCATCATTAGAATAATTACGTAATTGCAATGTTATTTGTGTATCTCCAGTTTGTGATAAAAAATCTGGAACAAATCTTCTAACTTTCATAATATATTCACCATCACCTCTTAAATCAGCAACCCCTGTTGCCTGACCCGTAATACCTCTTCTTGCAGATATATCAAAGTCTCCAGATTCAATATTCGATTGTATAGCGGTTACAGATCCTTCTGCTACTTGATCTGTTCCCGTTTCATGTTCAAAATATATAGTGCTGCCGTCTGTGTTACCAACAACATCAAATGATGCATTGTCATCTGCATTAAAATATGTTGCATGTGGTAAACCAAACACAGAAGAATCTTGCCATGATCCACGATTTAGAGTTCCTGTTGTCCATACTGGTCTTTGTGGTGTTGAGTCCATATAATTGTAAGTCACACATCTATTAATAACAGTTGAACTTTCTGTACAATAAAACCAAGTAATCTCACCAAACAAATTATTTAATCCAACATTAATTAATTGATTAGCTGTTGTATTTAAATCATCGTAAACAAAGTCTTCTACTAAACAAATCATAGTCTCAAGATTACCAGAGTATTTAAAGAAACCATTTTCTGAAAACCAATATGCAGCACCATCAACTTCTAATGCAGCGTTCTGTCCAATCAATCCACAGTTCGTTCCTACTTGTTGGAAACCAAATGTAAATGGTTGACCAATAAATCTCATAGTAAATAAAGACGTATCCGTCCAAACATAGATCGCATCTCTACCTCTAACTGCACCTACAATTTTAGATCCATCTGCAAGTCTTTGTGTACCTGCTGTATTGACCGCTGTTGGTTGGTATGTGTTAATGTCTTCTTGGTTTGAAAATCTAATAAACATTTCATCTTGAGTTGTTGGATCACCAATAGTTAATTCTGTTCCAAAAAATACTAAGTGTCTATCAGGAGTTGATACCAACATATCACGTGACGCTGTTGGTGCACCTGAAATAATAGTTGCTCTATTAGTTACAGCATTTGTTGCATTGGAATCCCATTCAAATACTTGTGCGTTATGAATTAGTGCAATTACTTTATCACCGAAGTTATCAATAGACCATAGACCTGGATCAACAACTAAGTCACCAGATGCAGCTTCACCCCAAGCAATATAATCAGATGTATTTGTAACTGTGTCTCCAGCATTATGGGTTGCAGCGGTTGTATTTCTTACACCTCTTGTAACACCTGTTAAAACACCTGATGTAATACCTGTATAAGATATTTCTTCTGAACCTATCTGCAAAAAGTTTGTACCTGATGTTGGGAACTGTGATGCATCAGTTAATTCAATTGCCGTTGTTTGAACTGCGTTAATAGAATTTACTAAAGTTGTTGTCGCTTCACCTGATACAGTACCACCATATTGTGCAAGACCCCAACCAAAACCAGGTAATTGTTCTGCAGGTCCTACTGGATAATAATGTTGTACTCTAATACCACCAGATAAAGTTGCACCTGCTCCTGTTTCATTAGATGGCATTGTAATAGTTAGAGTGGTAGCGGATGGTACAGATGTTACCATAAATTTTTTGTCGTTAAAATCTGCGGCTGTGTAATCAGATCCTGTAATTGCTGTAAAATTATCTAAAAGAATAATATCATTTTCTTGTATTCCGTGGTCCGTGCTAAATGTTATTGTGACCGTTGGTGAACCATTTGTTGTACTAAATGCATTGGTTAATGTTGTTGTAGTTTTAATAGGGTGGATGTCATAAAATACACCACCTGTGTAAGCGTATAAAATTCTGTTTGTACCTATGATTGCAAACTTGTTACCAGATCTATTAACTAAATGATGTAAAGCTCTTGCAGCTCCTGTAAGTTTAGACTCACCTAACTGTGTCCAACCACCTATCTTTTCAGGTGTACCGTATCTAAACCTTACATTATCTCCATCAACCCATTGTCCTTCGGCCGTGGTTTCTGTAATCTGTTTATTGAATCCTGGTTGAAAACCTATCTTTTGTAGCATATGGCTCCATTATAATACTATTTTACAAATGATGGTAGACCTAACATAGGTCTTCCGTCAAATCTGTTTTTATCAGCAAATGGGCCATTTACATGATTATAATGTAAAAACACTTGACCACAAATGTTTCCTTCAAAAGGCTCTCGCCAATGTTCGAGTTCGCAACCACTATATACTAACATATCACCTACTTCAAGCAATACCTTTGTACCAATTGGAGCATTAGGTTTTATAATTTTTTTGTATTCATCTATAACAGAATCTGCACCTGTACCATCAATATAAATAGGCCATGGATCGCCACCTAGATTTAAGGTGCAAGATATCTCACAAGAGGGTCTATCTTTGTGTCTTCTTAATTCATCACCTTTTTTATAAGCTCTAGTATAAGAGTAAGTTGGTATCAAATCTAAACCTGTATGTTGTTTCATAACAGGTAACATTTTAACTAGTAAAGTATCCATTACAAAATCACCATAACAAGAAAATGTATTAGGTATTTGTTGGTCAGTCCATGTTCCAAGGATCGGGGACTGTGAGTGCAGATTATTTTCATACATAAATCTTGTTGCATCTCTTTTAAGTAATAAATAATTTAAGGCAAAGTTAGCTAGCTCGTAAGATAAAGCGTTTTTGATTACTTGATATTTATTATTTTGAAATGTCATAAAGATATCTCTGCCCCATCTTTGTGTTTAGTTTTATATTTACGGGTTGCATTCATTAATGTATCTACTTCTTCATCAGGTACAATTTCTATTTCATATTCTTCTATACCTAATATACAACCTGCAATAAATCTTCTCATACCCATACACAGTCTATATTTACCATCTTTTTCTGTACATATTAAAGGATTGATAATCCCATTTTTTTCAATATCTGCTTTTAATTTTTTCCATTTTTCATTTCTGGTTTGAAGCATTCTTCCCTGTTCTGTTTGTAAATGCTTTTCTCTAAATACTATTTGATCTTTATGTACCATCATACAAACATGGTCTTTTGTAAAAAATTAAACGATACTGATATTCTTATATCATTAGATTCGTTAGGATCAACACAATGTACTAACCAAGCAGGAAACATAATACATCTTCCAGCAATAGGTTCATAATGATGTTCTCTCCATAATCTTGAAGGTGATGTATCTGGATGATTTAATCTAGGTCTCATTTTAGGTCTACACATAGAAGCTGCTGCTCTTGGATCATCTATTTTTAAATGTCCAGAGTTCTTAGGAGCTTTAACATAATAAACACCAGACCATAATGAATTTGGATGCAAATGAGCTCTATTCATTCCGCCTGGTGGATTTACATTAGCCCACATATTACCTAGAAAAGGTTCTGAGTCTAAATGTTCTTCATTATAAATTTTATCTTGTGCTTCATGTAAAGCTTTTACTAGTCTAGCATATTCAGGTTTTGTGTGCATATCAGTTGTTGAATGCCAACCTTTAACATTTGTTCTAGTCACTCCTTTATCTTGGTTCATCCAATTTAATATATCTTTTTCTAATTGAATATTTAAATTTATATCTTTTATATCAAAGATATAAATTGGTGTTGGAAAATGTAATTCTCTAATCATTTAAAAGGTGTTCCTCCAAACCACATAACAAGTGATTGTCTTCTACCACGTGTAACAGGTTTTACTCTGTGTCTTATAAATGAAGCAAAGAATACTGCATGACCTTGTTTTATTTTTGCAACTTTACCTTCAGCCATTAATTCTAAGTCTCCTCCTTCAAACTCTGATTCAGGAGAAAGTAAACAAGTCATAGATATTTTTCGAACAGGTGGTTCATGTGCACAGTTTACATCATTATCTACATGCCACTCATAGAATCCTCCTTCTGGATATTCTGTATATTGTGCCATCTCTGTAATCTGCATTCCATCAAAACCAAAGTGATTACCATTTGTAGTTTTCATAATATGTTCAATGTCTTTATACATATCTTTCATTTTTGAAAATGGTATCCAACTGATGTGTGAGGTTCTAGTTTTAGTATCTAATACACCACCTTTAACACCCTGTTTGTTTCCAACATAAGCATCTTGTTTTGGCTCTTCTCTTCCTGCTTCTATAATCATTTTACACTGTAAAGGTGTAAAGATTGGTTTTGTAGTTTCAACTATATAAGATTTCCAACGTGGTTCAGTTATCATATTGCTCCTCTATTTTTAATTGGATCAAACTGCACATCACAGTTTGCAGCTAACGTTCGTCTTGTTTCATTAGTTCCATTGAATGGATAAACACAATGTCTCATATCATATGGAAAGATATAAAAATCTCTAAGGTCCATGGGTGGTTGATAATCTATTTTTGCAAACTGACCATTACTTGCACCTAATATCTGAAGTCTTCCATTTTGTTGTATATGTCCTGCTGAATATTCTCTGCCATATGTTGATGGTAGTTTTAAAATCATAACACTTGATAGTCCAGTAAATAACATACCTCTATGAATGTGTGCAGGATTGTATTCGTGTTGTTTCATTTCATTCACCCAAATAGAATTTAAGTGAGTTTCATAATCTCTAATTTTATTAAAAGCTAAATAATGTTCAAACATTTCTATAAAATAATTGGTTACATCTCTTGGTAACATATTGTGATTTTTCATCTTAGATTGATCTTTACCATTATAAAATAAAGAATGTTCATTCTCTATCTTACCCACTAACTGACCATTAGCAGGCGCTAGATTATGAAAGTTAGATTCATAAATATAATTAATAGAGTTAAATATATCTAATGGAACCTGGTACTTTAAAATCGATTGACCTAAAAATACAAAATCAAACTTTGGGTTTACCATGTTGTTCAATTTGCTCTTTCTCTTTGTAACTGCTTTCTAATTCACCAGACTTTTTAATTCTTTGCAAAGATTGTAATTGACCCATTACATTAAAGATTTCAGCCTCTGATGAGTTTGCATTTAAAGTTTTTGCTTTTTCATGATACTGTAATCCATAAGATTCTAATTGATGCTGATTGACATCTTTATCATTAAACGATCCATCATTAAATTCACCTTTTAATTTAGACCACATTTTAATTTCTCTCATTCTATGTTTTGCAACTTTTTCCATAGAAGCTTTAGAAAATCTACATTCATCTAAATCTATTTCGTATTTAGTTCTTTTGTATTCATCTTCTTCTTTATCTATTTTCTTTTCTAACCAAGTTATTTTTGCTTCGTTTCTTCTATAGTCAAATGATAAAGTCATTAGGTTATCCAAGTATGATGATTGTTCTCTAACACACTGCCAATATTTTGCAGCTTTAGTAGGGTATCGGTTATCTTGAAGTACAGAAAATCTTGCTTCAGTTTCTGTTCGAAACATTTGTTTTTTAGTCCAAGTGTCTCTAAGTTCATCAACCATACCTTTAAAGTCGGTTAAATCTTGTGGCTCTAATAAATTATTTAAATGAGCTTCTTCTTGTTGAATTATTTCTTTTACGTCTTTTTTATTAGTCATCTTTATCCTTTATATATTTTTTATTTTTATATCTTATTTAAAAGATATTACAAGACTTAACTATCTGTGAAAGTTCTAGTTAATGGAGCACCTGCACCTGTCCATTCTTCTGTTGCTGCTGTAGGTCCCGAACCACCAAACGCTAAAGCATTTGTGTTATTTGATCCTGCTGAACCAAGATTACTTCTAGCAGTGCTTAAATTAGTTGTTGCTGTCCAAGATGTTCCGTTCCATTCTTCGGTTGCTGCTGAGTTTGAACCAGTATATCCACCAAAAAATAAAGTTGATGTTTGTGTTCCATCACCTCCTGCGTTTCTTCTAGCAGTATTTATGTCTGTAATTTCAGTCCAACTTGTACCATTAAAAGATTCAACGATTGAAAGAATACCAGATGGGTTTACTCCTCCTATAGCTAATGCTGCTGTATAAGTTTTTCCTGATCCTGCTCCTCTTTCTGCAACAGTATTTAAAGGATTAAGTGTTGCCCAAGCACTGCCATTCCAATAACTTGTAGTATTATTAATAGCATATGGACTTCCTCCAAAGAATAAAGCATTTGTATTGTCTGCTCCTGCACCAGCTTGAGTACCTCCTGTGTTAGGAGAGTTTGCTAAACTTGTCCAACTCGTTCCATTCCAAGATTCCGAAACTCCTGAATATTGATCTCCACCTGAAGCTATTGCAGATGTATATGTTCCTGCACCTGCTGTAAGAGCCCTTTGGGAATTTAAATCTGAAACTTCAGTCCAAGCGGTACCATTGTAAGATTCTGTTATAGCTATTGCAGTTGGTGCTGGAGGTGGGCCACCACCAAATGCTAATGCTGCATCTTTTGTAGCACCAGTTCCACCTAATGAATCTCTAGCCGTATTTAAACTTCCACTAGTCGCCCAAGATCCAGCAGTCGTAACCGATGCACCTTTAACCACATTATCTGTTGAGTTATACCAAACTTGTCCTTCAACAGGATTCGATGGGTCTGATGCCAGTACCTCGATATTTGTTCCAAAAATTTCTTTGTATGTTGCCATAATTAATCCGTGCTTATTGTTCTAGTTGTAAATGATGGTTTTTGCCACTCTTCTGTTGCTGTTGTACCACTTCCTGGCGGTACAAATCCACCAGCAGCAATAGCTGATGATGCTGTCCCTGTATTTGATACTGATCCAATATATCTAACTGTGCTTAGATCTGCAACTTCAGTCCAAGCTGATCCATTCCATTCTTCAGTATTTCCTACAACTGCTGGAACTGATGCACCACCAAATGCTAAAGCTGTTGTATTGTCTTCACCAGCACCAAAAAGTCCAGCTCTACCTGTGTTTAAAGCAGATACTGCTGTCCACGAAGTTCCATTCCAAGATTCAGTTTGAGTTCTAGCAAATCCAGGACCTGATTCTCCTCCAAATGCTAATGATGATGTTGCAGTTCCAGCACCTACTAAAAAATCTCTTGAAGTGGTTAAATCAGCAACCTCAGTCCAACTAGTTCCATTCCAAGACTCTGTTAATCCACTTATGGGATTACCACCAAATGCTAAAGCAGAAGTGTTACTAATACCAGCTCCTCCACTTCCATATCTAGCAGTATTTAAATCTGCTACTTCTGTCCATGAAGTTCCATTCCAAGATTCTGTTATAGCTACAGGAGGTTCTCCACCCCAATCTAATGCTGATGTTGAAGTTCCTGATCCAGTCAATATATCTCTTCCAGTATTTAAATCATTGACTTCAGTCCAGCTAGTTCCATCATATAATTCTGTATTTGTAAGATTATTAACCCCACCAGACACTAATGCAGCTGTATTATCTGCTGCTGCACCTGCTGAATAATATCTAGCAGTATTTAAAGATCCACCTGTAGACCAAGCACCGACTTCAATAGTACCTGCACCATTCCATTCTTCTGTGGCTGTTGTTACTGCTGTTGCTGTTGCTCCACCCGCACTTATAGCTAATGTTGCTGTTCCAGATCCTCCCACACCAAATCTTGCAGTATTTAAATCTGTTGTTTCTGTCCAAGCTGAACCATTCCATAATTCTGTTAGAGCTGTAGTAGTTGGACTTAAACCTGGACTAAATCCAGCAAACCCTAAAGCATCTGTTGATGTACCTGCTCCACCCATATAAGCTCTTGCAGCATTTAAATCACTAACTTCCGTCCAACTAGAGCCATTCCATAATTCTGTATTAGCTACATAACCTGGAGCTTGACCTCCAAAAGCTATAGCTGCTGTAGTAGTTCCAGCACCCGTAATCCATTCTCTTGCTGTGTTTAAATCATTTACTTCCGTCCAACTAGTTCCATTCCAAGTTTCTGTTTCTGCTCTAACAGGAGGATTACCTCCAAAAGCTATAGCTGCTGTTTGAGTTCCTTGTCCACCTAAAGCATTTCTTCCAGTATTCAAATTATTAACTTCCGTCCAGCTAGTTCCATTCCAAGTTTCTGTGTTAGCATTATCGGGAGCACCGCTACCAATAGCTAAAGCAGCTGTTTGAGTTCCAGCTCCTGCTAATGCTCCTCTTCCAATATTTAAATCATTGACTTCAGTCCAAGATGTTCCATTGTAAGATTCTGTTTGTTGATTAGGAGCTACACTTCCACCAAATGATAAAGTTGCTGTTGGAGTTCCATTACTTGCTGAAGCTAGATATTGTCTAGCAGTATTCATATTACCACCCGTAGACCACGAACCAGCTGCATTTGTATTTACATACTGAAACTTTAATACCTGATCAGTCTCGTTATACCACACCTGTCCCGTTATAGCGTTATCAGGATCCGCTGTATAGTTTTGTATCTTAGTACCGTGTATGCCTTTGTACTCAGCCATTTAATTTTTAGTCCTCCAATGTTATGTCAGCAGGTCTTGTGTTAAACTCTACTGCTGGTGCTTTCTCAGCATCAGGTAAAGCGTCCCACGCAGCTTGTGCTGCTTGAACCTCTGCATCAACAATCGCTTGTGCTTCATCCTTAGTTTTAACAACACCTGCAACTTTAGAAATCCATAGATTACCATGTTTGTTGTATGCAGGAACTTGCCAAACATTACCAGGATAGCCTTTAAACGTGATTCTCTGAGATTCAACGTGATCGATGAAACCCTTTCCCCAGTTTTCTGCTACACAGTATTGATATGTTTTTGCCATAGTTTTCTCCTTTTATTAATCGGTTAATGTTTTAACAGTATTTGATGGTTTAGTCCATAAATAAGCCGCTGTTGTATCTCCAGGAGCTGCTGCTCCAGATGCAGCTACAGCTGCTGTGGCTGTTCCATTACTAGATAAATTTTGTGTTGCAACTGGAAGATCACTTGTTTCTGACCAACTAACTCCATTCCAATCCTCTGTCTTTGCTTGAAAAGGTGGTCCTTCTCCACCAAAAGCTAAAGCACTTGTGCTACTTGCTCCTGCACCACCAAGTTGTTCTCTTGCTGTATTTAAATCTCCAACCTCTGTCCAAGAGCTACCATTCCAAGTTTCAGCATTAGCTAATTTAGCATCAGGTCCTCCGTTTCTTCCACCAAAAGCTATTGCATTTGTATATTCTCCTGCACCTATCAAATTTTCTCTACCTGTATTTAAATCTGCTAATTCTGTCCAAGCAGAACCATTCCAAGACTCTGTTTCAGTTTCATTTCTTCCAGGTTGTCTGCCTCCAAATCCTAGTGCAGCAGTATTAGTTCCAACTCCAGCAAATTGATTTCTTGCTAAATTTAAATCTGATACTTCAGTCCATGAAGTTCCATTCCAACTTTCTGTTGCTGCCGTATAAGTTCCACTAGGTGCAGGTGGTTGTTGACCACCAAATACCAGAGCGTTTGTATTAGAAGATCCAGCACCTGCTAAACCTCTTCTTGCTGTATTTAAATCTGCAACTTCAGTCCAACTTGATCCGTCAAAAGACTCTGTTTTACCTGTAAACCCACTACTAGGTGCACCACCAGACATTAACGCTGAAGTAGTAGTTCCAGCACCGCCCATTGCCACTTGAGCTCTTGCTGTATTTACACTACCTGTTGTAGACCAAGCACCGACTGGTACTCCTGCACCTGTCCATTCTTCTGTAGCTGCTGAAGTAGGTGTTTCTCCACCTGCTGCTAGAGATGCTGTATATGTTCCCATACCTGCTAAAGCAGATCTGGCAACTGATAAGTCTGCTACTTCTGTCCAAGTAGATCCATTCCAAGATTCTGTTACTGCTGTATCTGGAGGAGTATCTCCTCCAAAAGCTAACGCTAATGTATTAGATGAATATGAAGAAGCTCCAGTTCCTCTTCTTGTAGTATTTAAATCTGTAGTTTCAGTCCAACTAGTTCCATTCCAGGATTCTACTTTTCCTGTACGAGGAGGAGTTGCTCCACCTATTGCTAAAGCAGCTGTTTTAGTTCCAGCTCCTGACAAAGCATATCTTCCAGTATTCATATCATTTACTTCAGTCCAACTAACTCCATCCCAAGATTCTGTTGCACCTGTTGGGCCAGGTAAAGATGGTGAAAATCCACCAAAAACCAAAGCTGCAGTATTATCTACCCCTACTCCTGCTAGTTGTTCTCTAGCGTCATTTACATCAGTTGTTTCTGTCCAACTAGTTCCATTCCATAATTCTACAACTGTACCTGGATCACCACTAGCCGCTAACGCTGATGTCTGTGTACCTGCTCCTGCCAAACCTAATCTTGCATTATTTAAATCATTTACTTCTGTCCAACTAGTTCCATCGTAAGATTCTGTTACTGTTACTTGAGTAGTTGTATAACCACCAAAAACTAAAGCTGCTGTTTGAATACCTGCTCCAGCAAGTTTAAACCTAGCAGTATTCATATTATTACCAGTTCTCCAAGAACCCGCTGTACTTATATTTGGATATAGATATTTGAAATCTTTGTTAGTGCTATCGTACCATAGCTCACCTTCCACGGCTCCTGGGTAGTTCCCAGCAAAGTTTTGAACGCCTGTTCCAACTTCTTTCTTATAGGTAGACACTATTTAACCTTTAACAACCAACCTTGAGTTCCATCTGTATAAACTAAAGTATTAGCTGCCCTTTCTACTGAAACTGTTAAGTCGGCTGCAGAGCCTTGAATATTTTCTGAATTTCTTCCAATTGTTAAATTATTTGTATCAAACGTTCCTGCGTAATCTACAAATGAAACTTCATCACCAATTGTTGGAGAGGCAGGTAGTGTCATTGTAATAGCGGCACTTGTTGTATTTATAAAATAACCTTCTCCTGCAACAGCTGTAAAACCAGCTGTCTTAACAGCTTGCCATGAAGTACCACCAGAATTATCTACGAAAGATAAATTTCCAGAACCATCTGTAACTAAAATTTGATCTGCTGAACCTGTTGCTGCTGGAAAAGTTAAAGTATAAGAAGCTGAAACTGCTGTTGGAGCTTGTAATCCAACATACTCTCCACCTGTTGTATCTGCTAATCTTAAATCACCTTGTGATCCTATTGTAACATTTGAACCATCCCAAACTAAATCAGCAGAACCACCAAAAGAAGTTCCACCTGAGTTAAATTGAATTTGTGTATCAGATCCACCTGGAGGTGAAGCTAAAGTAATTTCATTTATGTTAGTTCCATCTGAATATAAAAATTTAAATCCTGTCGATGTAAAGTTTACACCTGTTCCAGATGCAGTTTTAAATGTAACTGTTTGAGAACCAGTTGTTGCATTTTCTACAATGTATAATTTTTCTACGGAATCAGGAACAGTTACAGTTGATGTACCTGTTAATGCACCTGTTAATTTGATTACAATGTTTCTAGCAACAGATGTTGAAGTTGATCCATCTGTAATTGTTAAAGCTGTAGTACCACCGTCAGTTACTGCTTGAGCAACATATCCTGCGATAGCTTGTTGAATAATATCTAAGTTTGTATTTGTTTTAGTTCCCCATGTACCGGCATTTTCGCCAGTTGCCATAAGTTCTATACCTAGTTCATTGTAGGTTGATGCCATAAATTTTATCTCCTATGCAGCGTCACTATAACTTGTATTTGATCCAGTTGCAACATTAGAATAACTTGTATTTGATCCTGTTGATACTCCGTTATATGATGTATTTGAGCCAGTGTCAACATCCTCATAATGAATGATAAATGGAGATCCAACAGAGGTTGTTATTTCAAAGCTTTGTAATCCAACAACTTGATCTTCAACACTTATTGATCCTACATTAGAGCTAAAAGATACTCCTGTTAGACCCATAACTTGATCTGCTGGATCTATATCACCAACAGAAGAAGTGATTTCTTGACCACCTAAATTAACGACTGATGAACCTAGTCCAACAAGTTGACCTAAAGTAAACTCTGATTCTTGACCTTGTAATGTTACAGCATTATTTGGTGCAATAGCTGTTCCTTGTTCAGAAGTTATTTCTAAACCAGTTGGTTCTACAACTGTTACAACATCTATTGTAGGTGTGCCTAATGCTGATGTAACTTCTTGACCTGTTAATGATACGTCTTCATTTGGTGCTACAGCTGTACCTTGTTCAACTGTAAATTCTTGACCTGTCAGACCCATAACTTGATCTGCAGGTGTAATGACACCTAATGCACTTGCAATTTCTTGACCTGATAATTCAACACTTACTCCTATCTCAGTTGTAAGTGAACCAACACTAGCTGTAAATGAAACACCTGAAGGTAAAATATCTGCGTTAGCAGTAATTGTTGGTGATCCAACATTAGATACAAATTGATTACCAATTAAATCGACAACACCAGTACCTGTAATAGTTACTGATCCAACGTTTGAAGATATTGATTGACCTGTTAATGTAACAGTTTCGTCTGCAAGATTTCCCCACTCACCAGCACCCCAGGATTTTGCACCCCAACCTGTAGCAAGAGTTTCGTCTTCACCCCAGTAGGCTTGACCCCAGGTAAATCGACCCCATCCCGACATGGGTTACTCCTATGCTAATCTTAGGATTGCGTTACTTGCGTCTGCTGCTGGAAATTGAATTGTGAAAGTTCCGTTAGTTGCAGTCTTGTCACCACCGAACGCTATTACACAAACTGCTTCAGTAGTACCTGTACCACCATCTGTTGTTGTATTATAAATTAATGCGCCGTTTGCAGTGAAAGAAGCTGATGAATAAGAAACATCATCAAAGTCTGTAAATGCAGTTGTTGAAGATAATGATACTCCAGCATTTGTTAATGCAGCACCACCTGCTGTATAAGCAGATCCTGCATCGTTTGTAATTTCATTTGTAGCACTATAATCAGTTGTTGCTGCACCTAAAGTTGCAGAGCTTGTGTACAATGCAATTTTAAAAGTGTCTCCACCTGATGAATCAAAATCGTGTTTACCTTGTAAAAGTTCTTGTTTAAAACTTGAACAAACTGCTGATGTTATTGCCATAATTTTTTTCTCCTATTACGGTGACGGCGAAGAAATTGGAATACGTACAGTACCATCTGTGTAATCGTCTCTTTTACGTCTACCAAGTTGCTCTGCAGCAAACTTATCTACTTCTTGTTTATACTTATTTTCGTAAAGTGTCAACATATCAATTGGACCTTTTAAATATCCATATGCTTCTGTTAAACATGCATATAATAACCCATTTCCAAAGTATTGGCTAATATAAGTTGTAGCATTAGAACCAGATAATCCATCTGGAATAGCTTCATAATGAATTTTGAATACATATGTATCATCTGGAGCAGGAGCTAAAAATAGTCTTCCTGAAGTCGTATCAGTTACCCCAGTTGCTCCTCCAAACATAGCATAGTATTTTGGAAAACCTGTAGATGTTTCTGCAGGATTATATTCTTGTAAATAAGATTCGTCTTTCTTTTCTAACCAAGAATTAGTTCCTGTAGATACAGAATTTGAATTATAAACTTGTACACCTTTTACAAATAAAGTTTTAGCAGGTACATTTATTGTTGTTTGACCAGTAACTAAATTACCAACTGATTGTTTTTTATATGCATCAATAGGCACATCTCTTAAAATTCTTAATTCTGAATTTTCAATAATTTGATCAGTTATTGTAGAAGTTAAAACATTACTATCTACTTCAGTGTAATCTTGAATTGCTTGTGTTAATGTTGTGTATGTAAATCCTGCCATTATGGTGTTAATGTAACGGGTCCTGCTGTAGCCGTCATTCCTCCTGCATTTTCTGTTATAGTTGCATTGCTTCCACAGTTAAAACTATAACTATTAGTATTAATAACTGTTATAGCAAATCCTGAACCATTTTCAAACACTGTATATGCTAATCCTCCAGGTGAACCATCTACATTTCTAAAAACTACAGTGTCTGATGTACTTCTTCCATGACCTGGTTCCGTAACTGTGACTACTGCAGATCCTGAAGTTAGACTAAATGGATTACCCGGTAATAAACTTTCTGTTTCAGGCTCAACTCTTGCTGGTCTTGCATTAAATAATCCTTGAGGATCACCTGTATATCGTGTTGGTTCTAATTGTGGTTGTTTAGCTTCGAATTCAGATACATGCACCAGGGAACCATTCCATTCTTTAACCATTTCATTATATGGAAATTCCATACCTGATCTATCTGATATTGCTTTTGCGTATTTTCCACTAGATAATTTAGACATTTGGATAATAAGTTTTTGGTGTTATGAAAGAACTTGATGAAGAACCATCTTCTTGTAATGCTCTATTTAATTCATCTTCATAAAGCATTTTCATTTGTTGTACTAATTGAGGGTTAAATTTTTGTGATAGATAAAAAGCTAATCCTGAAACCATACAAGGCACAAATCTATAAGGTACATCTGTTGCATTTGTATAGTCTCCAACATCTTGAATTCTTTTTACATAGTAATAATTAATAAAGTTTCCAGCTTCAGATGAACCAGGTGTTAGATATAAAGTAACTGTTACTTTATCTATAAATCTTTGTACAAAATATTGTGTTGGTTGACCTTCAGAAGTTTTATTTGACAAAGCTTGATATGTTGATCTATTAATTTTTGTAAGAGGTGTATCTACGCTAGATGCATTTCTGTAAGATGCTTCTAATACATCATCTACACCATATACAGCTGTAGCATCAGAAGTACCATCACTTGTTGATCTATACATAGTATATTCTGCTTGACCATCAACTAATGTAATAGAATTATTTGCAACTTCCCAATAGTGCAAACCTCTGTTTGCCCATTCTTGAAACATAATATTTAAAGAACGTCTTGCAGTACGTAACTGATTACCAGATACGCCTTGCATACCTATTCTTTCATAAGCATCTTCTATAATTTCATCTATAGAAAAATTCTTATCAAATATAACTGTTCCAGAAGTAGTGTTAGCCATTTAGCCTCCTACTTATCTATAAGTAATGTTGCGCCTTCAATATTTGTAATAGTAGAAACTTTCATTCCTCCAGGAAATAAAATTCCATCTTCTGGAATATTAAATGCAAAGACATCTCCCGTTGGACAATCCCCTTGAAATAAAGTTGTACTATCAGTATTGTCTTGTAAGATTATTGAACCTGCACCGCCACCATCTGAAGCAAGAATAAGTCCTCTTAATCTTGTTCTTCCAGCGAAGACAGCACCTGTGCCAGAAACTCTTACCGCTTTTACATCTGATTTCATATTTTATTTTCTCCTAAATTTAAGAGCTCCCGAAGGAGCTCTATAATTAATTATGCTACTGCAGCACCTGTAGTAACATCTACAAAATTAGTGCCATTACCAAAGCAAAGAGATCCTGTTAAAGATGCACCTGTTGCGTCAGAAACATAGATTAATAAACCTGCTGTTGCTGTAGGTAAAGTTGCTAATGTGAAAGTAGGAACAATAAAACCATTGTCTGATAATACTGGTCCACTAAATGTAGTATTTGCCATAGTATCCTCCTAGTTATTTCTACATAGTCTCTAGGCCGTCGACTATACTCGTCTATGCAGAATTAATTTATGTATAGTGATTAATTTATATACTAGATTTGTATAGAGTGCAAGAGATCCCTAGGAATGATTGACGTTTTCAATAATGTCTAAGTCCTAATTAACCAGCGAAAAGGTGAACTTCACCATCTCTAGGATTATTATGAACCTGTGCTTCTTGTTCTCTGATGATTGATCTAATTACTCTTTTGATCTCATCACCTAGAACAGACATTTCTGGTGTTATTTGTCCTTTGTTTTCAAGAAACAACTCGTTCCATCTAGACTCGAGTTTCAGTTTCTTTGCGAACAATACCATGTTGTCCTGAGCCATTTGTAACCTCCTCATAGGTTATGTAAAAATCATTTCCAGTGCTTGTAAACTGAAGATCATTTTTTTCCCATTTTATATCAGATTTTCCTAGAAAGTCAATAATGGGTTTATTTAGCTCGTCCGCATTATTTATTTCTTTATCGCTTTCGATTTCAAACTTTGTTTGAAGATGTTTTGTAAAAATTTTAACTAAGTATTTATTCATGGTTTTTTCTTTCTATATTTCAAATGAGGCGGGATTGTGTCCCGCCTCAAATTTATTAATTATTATGCACCTGGTGATGCAAAAATACCTCTAAAGTCAGATACACCAAATGAGTATCTTTCTCTAGCTTTGTATCTTACGTTACCAGTATCGAAGTCGCCTTCCATTGCAGTTTTGATAGGTGATCTATCAAACATCTTCATACCGTTAGGCACGTCAGTGATAATGTAGAATGCATCTGGATCAGTTAAGAAATTGTTCACTCTGTAACCTTGAGGAACCATTCCCATAGAAACGATTGCATTGATGTCATTATCAGCAGTACCAACTCTACCTTGAGACTTCATAAGTCTTTCAGCAGTGAACTGAAGTTCAGAAGGGATAACCATTTTAACACCTCTTGCAGCAATTTTTAGACCTCTTTCGTCTGTCATTGCAGCAATATCGATTAATGATTGCTCTAATGAAGTTTCGTTCAAGTCAGCAGGCGTTGCTAATGTGTTTGATACAGTTCCACTAATTGTTGGGTGAGTAGTTGCAAATAATGCAGTACCATCACCTGAAGTGAATGTTCCAAAACCATTAATCAACGGACTAACCGCTTTAACTTGTTTTGTGTTCGCCATAGATCTAGCAAGTGCTTTAGTATATCTACTAGCAAGTCTGTCATACAAGTTATCTTCAATCGCTTCTTCAGTGATTGAAAATGCTAAAGCTACAGTCTCGTGAGTGTATCTTGCAGTGTATGTCTCTTGAGCATTGTCAAAAGTTACACCAGAACCCTCAGCTTTTGTCTGTGCTTGAGCAAAACCTGATAACATAACTTCTTCTTCAAACGCTCTGTCTGAAGACTCAGTAGTATATATTTCAGCATGCTGATTTTCGTAACGTTTATATTCCAGACCGAATAAAGCATTCAAACCTGGCTCTAGTTCTTTAACTAGTTGTCCTCGTGATATCGCCATAATTTATTCTCCTTATATTCCGGCTGTTTGTTTTAAGAAGTGCTCATTGATCGTAACAACCCAGTTAACATTAGCTGCTGTTAAATCTGAATTATCAGGATCTTTAGACACACCAACAATTTTCAACTGTGCTGCTGTTGTTGCAAGAGTTGCATCATCCAATTCTACTTTTGAAATGTAGTTTGGAGTTGCACCTGCTGCATAAGCAATATCAGCATTGTTTCCAACGTCAGTCTGTGCAGAAGCACCTGCGTTATTTGATTGAACCTCAAATCTTTCATAAGGATCGTCACTTACGAATCCAACAATGTCAGTTGCAGTGTTAGATGCAGCTAAGTGATTAGCCCATGTAGGTTTTGAAGTTGAAGCGTCAGTATAGAAAACACCGTTTAGTGAGCCTAATAAAACATCTCCCGCTGCTGCTACACCAATAGTTCCAGTAGCTAACATTTCTACTGGGTCCCATTGATAAATAGCTGTTGCAGAAGCTGCAATATCATATTCACTTAAACCTTGATTGTCTCTATTCTGTCCGACTTTACCAATTGCTTTCAAACCGAAAGCGGCGTCTTTATTTGCCATAGTATTTGTCCTCCTTAGACATGTTTAGTTTAAGTGTACTCTGTTGGCTTAGAAATTCTTTAATTAGGATTTCTTAGTACCACCAAAAGTTACACGCGTTTGCCTATCAATATTGATCGGCATACTTGGGTGCTGTTCCTTCATAAGATCGTTGTCTACTGCCTCAACGTTATCCTGAGCTTGTTGTGTATAATAGTCAGTACGTTGTTTTGCGATCTCTTCCGGTACCCTTGCCAGCACAAGGCCACCAACTCCGATCACTCCCTTGTATTTTCCGTCTTCCACAATTGGATAGTCTGAGTCTGGATATTCATCAGATCTAACTAATTCATATCCTGATCTAATTCTTCCAGCGACGTTTTTAGTGTCTTGGAATCCCATAGATTCAACTCTGATCCATCTGTGTGTAAAACCTGTTGGAGCAGGGGGTGCATCTAAAGATGATGGTGGAGTCCAAACTTTTTTCTTTTCAGAAACTTTTTCTCTAGTTTGACTCGCACGCGAGGTTCGTTTGTCATTATTATTTTCCATATGCTATACCTCCTTCGTGATTTTTAATTGTTTCGCATATTCTTCAAGTGGCACACCTAATTTTTTTGCTATTGCGACTTGAGACGGTGTGAGTCTCACGGTTTTGCGACCAGTATTTGTACTTCGCTTCGCACTAGCTACTGTTTGTACGGGTTTGGTCGATCCTTCCCCTAAATTAGATCTATTTGTATCAAATTTGTGGGGGAATTCAAGTCTTATTCTTTTATCTATTTCAGAATAATACTCATCAGATTGGGGGTCATAACCTTCCTGTTCTGTTAACTTTTTATGTAGATCAAAAGCAGTATAAGTCATAGCCGTATCTTGACCAAACCAAGCATTTCTAGATGCCCATGTTTCAGCCTTTGGATCCGGTGTAGTTTCTGCTGTTTGTCTTCTATTTAAGTTGATTTCAGGTTTAACCTCTTTTTCTTTCTTAGCATTAAACTCTTCTTGAGCAGCTTTAGTTTCAACAAGTTTAGCATGTTTATAACCATATTCAGAAATTAAAGCTTGAGCTTCTACTTCAGCATTAATATCACCCGCTTCTCTAGCTTTGGCTAATTGTGCTTTAGCTGCTTCTATACCAGATTTGATAGAGTCTTCTGTAGACTTTAAAAATCCTGGTTCAAGTTTCGAGACTTTAGCTTCAGCAACTTCTTTTAATTTAATTTGCGCTTTAGCAAAATCTGCAGCTTCTTCAGCTTGTCTTTCCGCTTCTCTCCATTTATGAGTTAGTTTAGCTATTCTTCTTTGTACAGAATCACTGTACTGTTCTAATTCTTTTTCTTTCTCTTCCTTAACAGGTTCTTCTTTCTTTTCTTCTGTTGCTTCAACTTTTGTTTCAGTTGTTTCTTCTGCAGATGTTTCTACTTCTGGTGTTTCAGTTTCTTTAGATTCATTTTCTAATTCTATATCAACTGATGGACCGGATGTATCAATGTCAACTGTTTTGTTTTCTTCTACGTCAGGCATAGTTCCTCCTATGATTAATATTGATGAAGTATATCTTCGGGATTATCGATGGATGCTAAAACTTCATCGTCATTTAGCAATCTTACTTCCCCACCATCTATCTGGATTCTTGATCCAGCATATCTTGCAAAAATTATCCAGTCACCTTTTTTACACCAGGCTCCTTCAGGAAATTTTTCTTTGTCATAACAATGTGGTCCCATTTCAAGTACAAGTCCACATGTTGAACCAACCTGTTGTCTCTCTAAAGTTTCTTGTCCAAGTAACAATCCACCTTTAGTTTTTTCAGGCATCTTAAATGGCAGAACTAATATTCTCCATCCAGTTGGTCTAGGTAATTTATTTGATTCTTTTTTCTTTAGACGTTCATAACCGTCTACTTCTTTTTTTGCGTCTGCTTCGTATTTATCTAATAATGCAGACTTAGTCTTTGGGTCCGAATTGGACGACGTTTTCTGGTTGTTCTCTTTCAGTATCATTTTTTTGCTCCTTTGGGTTTAGCAGGTTAGAGATTTCCTGAGATATTCTTAAATAGGCATGTGCCTGTCCCATCATATACTTGTATTTCTCCATATTGTCAATACCACCGCCGATCATATTATCGCCGATTGATTGATAGGATTCTTTAAGATGTTTTTGTATTTTGTTTAGTATTACTAGTTCTTCATTTAACATTTGCTATTTTACCTTTGTTATTACCTTTCTTAATTACGTATTTCTGTGTGCCATTCGCACCTGTCTCTACTTCTTTACGAAGATCTTTAAATAAGCTTTGTTGCTTACTTTGTTTTTCTTTTTCTTGCAGAAAAGATTCTAATTTTTTTGAGTCTCTCATATATACTAGGTATAATAACATCAAATAAAAAGTCAA
>WLWH01001014.1_pt1 | contig 20351 bp, 33 predicted proteins | sample 6712741 | NCBI WGS metagenome assembly WLWH01 (sample SAMN12718694, study PRJNA515312) | sponge metagenome | isolation source: marine sponge | host: Mycale hentscheli | place: New Zealand: South Island, Marlborough, Capsize Point | collected 2003-05-01
TATTTTTTAATTCTATATTAAAGTAATTTGTATACTTAATTATGGCTTCTTGTAATTTTGCAATATATTCTTCATCTCTATAAACTCTAATAATACAAGTATTATCAATTTTTATTTTATCTTTTAAGTGGTTGTAATCTTCTATATTATTAACAAGTCCTTTTGATATTTTTAAATTATTACAATTTTCATTATAAGAAATAAAATCAAGCCATTTTCTATTGCTAAGATATAAGCCGCCTTGTATTTGTGCAATATGCTCTAAAGGCACTTCATTTTTAAAAATGGTTTCTAAGTGTTTGCTTTTACGAGGGGCTTTTATCTCTATTAGGCCGTCTTCGCCTACTAGTCCGTCAGGTGAATATCCAAGCAAGCCATCATCGCTTTCAATAAATCCCACTTCTTCTACTGGCATTAATGTTCTTGCTTCGTATTCTTGCCTCGCTACTGGTTCAAGTCTATGGCCTCTCTCTATATCAAAAGAATTAAAAATTACTTCTTCGTTTGCCTCTTCCCATTCTTTATAATTAAAAATAGTTTCTACAGCTTTCTTATAAGCTAAATCTTTTATTTTGGTATCAGAGGTTATTTTTTGCGTTTTCTCTGTTATCAGGCTTTTAAAATCGCTTGCAGTTAGCTTTCCGTGTCTTAACTTGTGCCAAGCCTCCGTGTTTTGTTCTATATTTCTATGTATTATCATTGTTTTTTTTCATTACTTTAATCTTTAATCCTTTTAATAGATCTTTTAATTGATCTTTATGAAATTTACATCCATCTAAATAAGCACCCTCCAAATCAGCATCTGTTAAATCGCAATTTCTTAAATCAGCACCTTCTAAATCGCAATTTCTTAAATCAGAACCATCTAAATCAGAATTTCTTAAATTAGCACCCACTAAATTACAATTCGTTAAATTAGAACCTATTAAATTACAATTTCTTAAATTAGCACCTTCTAAATCAGAATTTCTTAAATCAGAATTTCTTAAATCAGCATTTTCTAAATCAGAACCTACTAAATCAGAATTTGTTAAATCAGCATATTGTAAGCTAATTCCTTCCTTTACTGCTTTTTCTACTAGATCTTTAATACTAAGATTTTCATCTTCAATTATTGTTTTTCCTGTTTTCCAGTTTATTATTTTAGTCATTTCTAAACTCCTGTAATTGTTCTATTTTAATATTTAATAATTTTTCAAGCTCTCTGATTTCATCTTCAAGCTTTATTTCTTGTTCTAGTTTATTCATTGCTTTTCCCCTTAAAAATAGGAGTAAAAGCGGCAGGATCTAAGTTATAAATTTTTTCTTTTACTACTTCTTGTTTAATGGCATGTAATTTAGCAGGATCTAAGTTATAAATTTTTTCTTTTTTTTCTTTATTTAATTCTTTTTTATAAGCTTCTTCAGCATTATCCCAAGCAACCCCCGCTTTATACAAAGTAGTTTCTGCATTTTGTCTGATAGCATCTGCCTCGCTCCAAGCAGCCTGCGCCTCCTCCATTTTCTTTTTCAATTGTTCTAGTTTACTCATTGCTTGCCTCCTCTGTTTTTGGTTCTTCTTTTGGCTCTTCTGGAGTTAGCTTTTCAGTTAGTCTTGATATAAGATTATTAAATCTGCTATGTTTAATTTCTGCTAGTGATTTAACTTTTAAAGCCTCACACATTGTAACGATACTAAAATCAGGGTCAACTTCTGATACTTTATCAATTATTTTTTGCAATGTTGCAATTTCAGCAGGGTTTAATGGCCTGTCTATTGGTGCTTTTTGTTGTGTTGCTTTTTGGCCGTCGTCGTCCTCTTCTTCAATTCCTAGCAATGCAGTTAGTGAGTATCTTCTCATATAAGTAATTGCACTTCCGTATTTTTGCGGGTTGTTTCTATCAGCTACATTCAAAGGAGCTTCTGAGTCTAAGACTTGCCCGCTTTTGTGTGTGATTTCTGTTCTTAATACCTCGCTACCGTCTTTTATTAAAACTTTTTGTGTTAAGAAAAAATTGTTATTATTTAATGCTGGTTTTACTGCTGCTAAGATATCAGTTAGATTAGCATATTTCTTTTTAAAGTGTGGATTTAATGAAGATTTTCCTACTGACTCTAAAGCACCTTGCACTTTAATTAAATCATCGTAAAAAGATAGTTCTTGTTTTTGTTCTGACATAGTTTATTTTATTTAAGTTAGTAATTGGTTAGTTGGTTTAGTTTGATAAAGCAATTTTTAAGCTATCTAAGTTAAAATAATAACCTTTGCTTTCTGCAATTTCTTGTAATTTCTTAAGTGATAAAGTTTTATTAGGTTTTTCCTTAGCTATAAACATTCTAGCTATTTCTGTTTCTTTGGCTACTTGAATTTCTTTTCCTTGTAAATTTGTCATTTTGTTTTTTATTTAAGTTAATAACTGGTTGGTTATATAAATATAATAAACTAAATGATTTTAGTTGTCAAGTCTTTTTTTCAATTATTTTAATTATTTTTTAATTTATTTTAATTTAACTATCCAAATTAAATTGTTCGCCGTTTCTTTTTATTGAGTATTTTTTGCCCTCTTTTTCCATATAGTTTTTCCACCTAGTAACAACAACTCCGCAATAATGCTCATCAAGTTCTATACCATAGCATTTTCTTTTTGTTTGCTGGCAGGCTATGAGGGTTGAGCCACTGCCTAAGAAAAAGTCAATTACTATGTCTTTTTCTCTGCTACTGCTTTTTATTGCTCTTGAGCATAATTTTAACGGCTTCGGCGTTACGTGCTTTCCTACATCTTCTCTTTCATCGTTTCCAGTTCTTTCAATATTCCACACATTATTCATATTATCATGCGTATTGTTAAAATATGCTCTTGTGCTGTAATATTCCTTTTTAATCTCGTCATATTCTTTTTTAATCTCATCATATTCTTTTTTAAATGCGTCATATTCTTTTTTAAATGCGTCATTGCTGTTTGCTTTGCAATAGTCTTGTAGTTTTTTATAGTTTTCTTCTGTGATAAAAGCCCATTGACTCCCTGTTGCACTTATATGATGGCTATACATGCCACCGCCTTTGCTTGCAACTCCTAATATTTCATGAAATTTCCTGCTTTTAATCCCTGCTTTTTCGCAACTTTCATATAAATATTTTCTAATAGGTTCCCACCCCTCAAAATAATTATCCGCATTATTATTAAAGCCCTGCACTCCACACATAGCAAACAAGCATTTTTCATCTGCTATTGCATAACTTCTTGTTAGCTCGGAGTTTTGCCCTTGTCCATTTCCTTTATTCCAAGTAATAAGGTTTCTAAAAGTGGCTTTTTGTGTTTTAATTAATGGCTTTAAAATATTACTATATATATCCATTAAAGGTTCATCTATTCCCCAGCAGTACCAAGAGCCATTGTCTGTTAAATAAGTAAATTGTAAATTTATCCAATCTTTATTAAATTCTAGTAAATCATCATAATTTAGATTATCGTTTTTTACTCCGTCCTTTTCTTTTTTCATTCCATAAGGCGGATCGTTATGTGCTAAGGTTGCAAGCTCTCCATTCATTAGATTGCTTGTGTCTGTTTCGTTTAAAGAATCCCCACACAATACCCTATGAGTCAGCCCCTGCTCTTCATCTATTAACTCAAATAAATCTCCTTTCACAACGAAGTTATGCTTAACCTCAGGCACTTCATCCTCTTTTACTTCCTCTTGCTCCTCCTCTGCTTCTTCTACTTCTGGCAATTCTACGTGTAGTTCTTCAATATCTATCTTTAAATCAGTAGCTAGATTAATTTCTAAATCTCCTAGCCAGTTTTCCATATTAAAATGATTAATAGGGTTTGTTTTCTGATTAAAGACTTGTAATAGATATTTAATGGCTGTTGTTTTGTCTGGTAAATCTAAGAAAGTACAGTTTAATTTTTCAGGTATCTCATAGCCGTCATTTTTTAACTCTCTCAATACATCGCTTCTTAAATGGCCATCTACTATATAAATATCTTCTTGATCCTGCCATACATAAATAGCTCTGGCAAATCCATTTTCTATAATAGATTTTTTTGTTTTATCAGAATGATAATTATTTTTTAAGTCTACTGGCTGTAAGTCTTTTAATTCTTGCCAGTTTACTTTTTCTGTTTTTAGTATTAAATCTTTTATTTTCATAATATTTATTTTAATTTATTTTAACTACCATGTCAATAATAAAAAGATATTGAATAGTATTAATAAGGCCAATAAACAAGGTGTAAGCATTATTAAAAATACAATCTTACAACCATATCGCCTCCAAAATATCCTAAATTTTCGCCTTGTTTGTGCATTTAATAGTTTTTTCATAATTTTATTTATTTAATTGATTAATAATTCTATTTTTAGCTATTTCAAAATACTTATCGTCTTTTTCAATACCTATAAAATTTCTATTTAAATTCTTAGCTGCTACTCCTGTTGTTCCGCTCCCCATTGTAAAATCTAATACGGTTTCATTTTCTAGGGTGTAGGTTTTGATTAAGTATTCGAGTAGGGCCACGGGTTTTTGAGTTGGGTGTTTTTTTGGCCGATCAATATTGAATTTTAATTGATTATAAGGAAATCTTTTTGAGGTATCCCTTTTACTATGATGAAAAATGCCGTTTTTGTGATTTTCTTTGAACAGATCGCTTGTTTTTGTGGCCTTGGGTTTCTTGTATTTCTTCCCTATATTAAATTGTGGGTAATATGGAATTGTAATTTTATTCTTAATTGCCCTAGCATACGCTCTCGAAAAAACTGAAATTATTTCTATATTATTTAGTGGCTGATAATTAGCTTGCATAAAATTAGACTTGGTATCTTTAATCCAAATCCAATCATACTTAAACTGTTTTATATTAGACATTCGCAAAGCACTACTAAACGGCTCTTTACCAAACAAACAAATAGCACCATTAGGTTTTATAATTCTATTTAACTGCTCCCACATTAAATCAAAGTCTATAACGCTATCCCATTTACAAGCTGTCGTTCCGTATGGTGGATCTGTTATAATAGCATCTATTGAAGCTGGTTTAATATCTTTCATTACTTCCAAACAGTCGCCTAGCCTCAAATCTATCATAATTTTATTTATTTATAAGTTTTTTGTTTATTGTCTCCCTCAATATCTGCATTGTAAAATTCATTTAATTTTTGATTATAGATATTTGTTAAAATTAAATAAGCATCTTGCAAGGCGTCTAATTGATGAATTTTTCCTAAATTATTAAATTCTTTAGTTAAAATAATTTTAGTATTATCAGTTTCATAATTATAAATTATATTAATTTTTCTTAAATCTTGTTTCATTTTATTTATTTAATTGTTTAATAATATGTTTAATTACTGGCACTGTAAAGCTATTGCCAAGCGCTTTATAACCTTGTGTATTGCTAACCATTGACACATAACCATCAGGAAAGCCCTGAAGCCTGCAACATTCGGTCGGCGTTAATTTTCTTATTATATAATGATCTAAAAGCATACTGTCTTTTTGCACTCTAGTTAAAGCGTTTGCTTTTTCTAAATAGCTAGTTTCAAATCGCTGTTCTGTTCCACCATCTTTAACATATCTGCCCCTTTTAGCTATTGCATATAATCCTGTTTTAGGACTATTTGGTGAAATGATATCAAAAACTAAATGCCTTTTGCCTTTTTCTATTATATCTTTTAAATATATCTTTTGATCTTCTGGCTGGTCAATCTTTACTTGCTGATATTTGCCATCAACTAACTTGCCCACCCAGTAAAGTCTTTTTCTATTTTGAGCTGTAAGAAGGGAGCTATTAATTAGTGTAAAATCAAACTCTCTTATTTCTCCTGTTTTTTTGTTTCTAAATTTCATACTTTAATGTATTATTATATATTTTTCTTATATGTTTTAAAAATTCTTTATAATTAAGTTTATTTTTTACAAAATTACAAAATCTACAGCAAGGCAAACAATTATCATAATTATACCCTTTATCATTATCTTTTCTATCAATACCATTCCCACGACTTCTTTTATCTTGATCTTTTGAATATCCTCCACAATAAAAGCATTTTTGTTCTGTTAATGCCTCAAATTGTTGAATCGTGAGGTTAAAACTTATATTTCTTTTTTTTGCATTAAGCCTATATTCGCAAAATCTATTGTTGCCGTGAATATAATTAGGGTTATTAACACCCTTGAATAATTTTGTATTTGAACACTGTATACATAAAGTCTTGCCAGTTATTAAAAATTGACTATTTTTTCTATAAGCTATGGTATCATAATAAACTTTTCTTTCTTTGCCACATTCATCACATTTGCATAAAACTTTAACCTTTGATGTTGGCATTAAATCTTTAATATCTACTTCTATTTTTGTGCCTTTTGTAAAATTAATTCTTCCTTTTTTATCTTTTTTTCTAGGTATTTTATATCCTAATTTCTCGTAATAATTTATGTTTCTGCCGCATAAACCAACTATTACTTTTTTATCTAAAATCATATAATATATATTTTTAATAATCCATTAATAGTAAATATACACAGTTTATTTTAAAAGTCAATCACTTATCAATTCCCAATCATCATATTCTTCGTCATATGGGGTTAATAAAGTGGCTAAACATTTTGTTATCTCCTCTTTAGCAGCTTTACTCATACTAGCAACATTTTCTAATATAAAGTATTTAGGTTTAGCCTCATTTAATATTCTTAAATATTCATAAAATAGACTTGATCTATCACCATCTAATCCTTTTCTGTCTTTTTTAGCAATAGATAAATCTTGGCAAGGGCTACCACCTATTAATAAATAAATCTCGCCTCTGTTTATATTGTAAAATTGTCTATGTCTACCATCGTTAAAATGATGGTATTTAAAAAGATTCTTAATATCTCCAATATGTACAATATCAGGGTGGTTAGTTTTAGCAACTTGAATTGCGAATTTATCAACTTCACTAGCGTAATACTGGCAATCAATATTTAATTCTTTTAATGCTTGCCTTGCTCCTGCTGCTCCATCAAATAAAGATAATATTTTCATAATTTTATTTATTTAATTGATTAATAAGCTTTTTTTCCATTCAGGAAAAATGGTATTACTGTTCCAGTTTTATTGCATCTATCATTGTTGCATTTTATTTCTTTTATTTTGTTTTCTTCGCAAATTGCCTTCCAGATGTGGTGGCATTCTTTGCATATCAAATCTTTTAAAATCATAATTGTTTTATAAAAAAAGTTAATATTATTACTATTGTAATTAAAGTAAATATAATTTCATTATTTAATTGCATAGTTTCCCCCTGTTACTTTCCCAGTCAAAAACAATTTTTTGCCCTCCGTTTTCTCTCATTCTGTCAATAACTCTTTCTGTAATATATTCTTTTAAGTCTTTAATATCTAAGTTACTGATTAAAATTGTAGGTTTACATTGCATATATCTTTCATTTAATATTTCAAATAAGATTATTTTTTCTGCCTCTGATCCGTGTTGCAACCCTATTTCATCAAGTATTAATAAATCTGGTCTAATAAAATAATTCATTGCTTCTTGCTCTCTTTCGCCGCCTCCGTTCCAAGTGTCTTTGACTTTTCTTAATGCTTTGCTAGTGTTTACATATAAAGCAGAATAGCCCTTTTTCATAATCTCTTGAGCTATTGAGCAAGCAAGGTGAGTTTTGCCTGCTCCATAAGTTCCTACAAATACAAGACTTGTCCCTGCTTCTAGTTTGTTTTCAAAATTATTAGCATAATCAAGGCAAGTGTTTTTAGCGCTATCTTGCTCTTTCGTGGTGGTTTTGTAATTATTAAAACTGGCTTTTAAAAAGCGTGGTGGTATTTGTGAATTAATTAAATTGCTTTGCTTTACAAGCTCTCTTTTTCTTTCTTGCTCTATTTTCTTTTTTTGCTCTCCTAGCTCCTGCTCCTTCCTCTTTTTCTCTTCAAGACATATCTTGCAATATGGAGGTGACCACTTTCCATTAAAGCAAGATATTTTACTTTCTTGCTCGCCGTGTATCTCACAATGATAAATTACTGTTTTATGTTCTATGTTAAAATTTGCCGCTTGTTCCATAATCAATTTCTTTTGTGTTAATATTTATTGGTGGTTTTGATTGCTTGTTTTCTTTTAATGGATATATTGACTTCCAATTGCTTAATATTGCCTCTTCTAGGCATTTATTAATATCTTGCCCTTGCCCTTTAAAATCTTTAATCTTTTTTATTAATAATTTAAAAGCTTGTTCATTCATTGGACTTCTTGAGCTTTTTCTCATATCAATAAAATCTTTTAAAGTTTCTTTATTGACATAATCAGGAATATCCAAATCAAAAAAATCTTTTTTTGCTTTAGTTTTTTTATCTTTATCTTTATCTTTATCTTTTACTTTATCTTTAGGGGGGTTTTCTGGGGGGTTTTCTGGGGGGTTTTCTGGGGGGTTTTCTTTTCTAGGTCTGCCTCCTTTTTTTCCATGCTCCGCTCCTTTGTTTCCATGCTCCGCTCCTTTGTTTCCATGTAAAAACTTTTTATGGTTTGCTTCTAGCTGGGGTTTTATTAATGTAAAAATACTTTTTGAAATTCCTTCAAGTTTCTTGTCTTTTTCCTCAAAGGAGTACTCAAAAATTGCCTGATAGATTTCTAATTGTTGTTTATTAGGGAGTTCTTTTATTGCTTCGTGAAATGACTTGTAAAATATAAATCCTTTTTTCTGTTGTGTCATGGTGTCTAGCCTATTAAAGTTGGTGCACGGGGGCTAGACGATCCCCGTACATAAAAAATATTTTAATCTTCGTCTAGTCTTAAAATAATTATAAATGATTAAATTATAATAAAAAAGCATATAATAATAGATTGTATCATTTTGAACAAGCCATCGTTTCATTTTGAAACAATAAATTTGTAAAGCCTTGATTTTATTAGTTTAAATAGTGATAAGGTTATTATAGTAAAAATAGTTTATAATTAATAAAATTACTTTATATATTATAATACTATTTATTGAAGTTAGGAAAATAAGAAAGGTTTTTTAAAAAAAAACAAGGTATAATAAAAGGAGTGAACAATAAAATTATACCTTGCTTTCATTTACAGAATAACATAAAATAAAATAGAATGCAACATTTTTTTAAAAAAAAGCTTGACAAACAATAAGATAATGCTAGCCTTGAATTGACAAGAGTTTTAATTATGGTAATTCATTTTTGAAATTAAGTTAGTAAAGATTGGTTAGCCTCTAGAGTTTTTTAATTCTAGGGGTTTTTTTATAGATACTTCTTTAGTTCTTCTGTTATAGTGATATAATCTTCTGGCATTAATAAAGATGTTTCATGATTATTTCTAATCTCTTCAATCTCTTTTTTAAATCCTTCATAGTATTTATTATCAAATTCATTTAATATTGATATAAATTCTCTTTCTTGTAAGCTCATATATTCAAAGCCATTAGCTGTAATTCTAGGCAGTTCCATTTTTAAATATTATTTCATCATTATTATTAAAAATATCTCTAGTTAAATCTTTTATTTTTGCGTGACTTATAAAAGTTTTATCAACTTCTAAAAAGTCAATTCTTGCATATTCCATATTGTCCAGTAATTCTTCTAAAGTTTTTTTATCTTGATCATTATAATTAAAATAATTGTAAACTTCATTATTATTTATTGTAAATTCTAATTGTTTTTTATCTATACAATTATCAATATAAAAGTATTTATTACAAACATTAATGGTATTTTGTATATCTTCATTAAATTTATAAAAAGATGAAATGTTTATTTTATTTGTCATTGTTTTTTTTTATTTAAGTTAATAATTAATTGGTTGCTTGTTGGTATATTTCAGATTGTCGCCTATATATTGCTTGTATATAACTAATATTATTTCTAGGGTCATTTAATATATCTTCAAACAGTTTACTTGTCAATATGTTAAAAGCATCATTATTAAATAATACTTGTGCCATTCTTTGCTTTGCTTTGTTTTTATTTGTCATTGTTTTTAATTTTAAGTTAGTAAAGGGGTTTGTTTGTGGTGGTTATTAGATTTTATTTTAAATTCCAATATTTTAAAACTTTATTTAAAGTCTTAAATATTATAGGGTTATCGTAATTATTATAAGCATAAAATAAAACTTCATTATATTGAAATCTTACATCAATAGTTTTTATTCCTCGTTCTGATTTAGTATCTAATTGAAAAGAATTATTATTTAGATTAGTCCCTATTGAATTTAAATTAGTCCCTATTGATTTTAATTTTTTAATTAAGTTTTCTTTTTTCATTTTGTTTTTTAAATTTAAGTTAGTAAGGGGGTTTGTTTGTGGTTAGTTGTTATTATTTCCAGTCAGTGATATCAGTGCCGTCCTCTACCCATCCGTTGCCATTTATAACGATTTGTCTGCCTTCCTTTGTGATTTTAGTGTCTTTAGTAAACTCTTGAAGATTTCCGTAAAAATCAAAAGAAAATTCAACAAATTGAAATCCTAATAAATCAGGGTGTGAATTTTTATCTTTAAGGGGTTCAAATTTTAATCTATTTATTTTAAATTTGTTATTTATCATTTTTTTTTAAATTTAAGTTAATAATTAATTGGTCGTGAATTAATAATAAACTAAATGATTTTAATTAGCAAGCCTTTTTTTTAATTTTTTTAACTTTTTTTTCAATTTTTTTAACTTTAATATAATTTGACTTTTAAAATAAAGGCTTTAAAATTATTTATAATTTTAAAAAATGCAATAGCTCTGCTAGCACAAACATTAAAATAATTATATGCCATTAGGAAAAGAAGATATTATACATAAACAATTTTCTGCTATGATTAAGATGTATCAGAAGATGAATAAATTAAATGCCGTTTTTTGGAGCTATGACGCCTCTGGAGAGTATAGAAATAAAATTACTGGAGCTTTGCTTAAAAGTAAAGGATTAATGGCAGGAAAGGCAGATTACGAGTTTAGAGTAATAAAAGAAAATAATATCTGTCATCATATTTATATTGAATTTAAAACAGACATTGGCAAGCAGTCACCTAATCAGAAAGCATTTGAGGCCACCTGCACGGCAATAAACAATAAATATTATATAGCTAGGTCAGTTGAGCAAGGATTATCTGTATTACAAAAAGAGGGAGTTTTATGAGGTGGTTGCTGGTAGTAGTAATATTATCAGCTTGTAACCCCTTTGATTATCTTAAGTATAGAATGCACCGCTGCGACTCTATAATAGATATATATTATTATCCTGCGAATGTTAAATATAATTTTCAAGAAACAGAATACTGCAAATATACTTTAACTATTATTAATAAAGATATTCCTACAATGCGATTAAATAGAAAATATTATAATAAACATAAAACAGAATATGAAAAACACGGCTTGACTTATCCATATAAACCTGCAGTGAATAAGCCAATCTTAACTCCGTTTAATTATAACTAAAGATCGTATTTACCCTTTAAATAATTATATATTTCTGTGTCTTGCGCTCCTGTTGTAGCATCGTGAATAACCATCATCTCTAAGAAATTCTGATTTAAGCCCTCTGTTTGATCTGCTTTATTAGCATTTAAAAAGAAGTCGCCTTGTGTTAAGCTGCTGGTATAATCGTTTACTTGCCCTCTAAAAACATTATCAATTATTAAGCTTGCTGTTCCTGCGACGCCATCTAGTTTATAAATAAAGACATGATAAAGTCCACTATAAGGCGTGCCTGTTGGTGTTAAATTACTATGGAAAGTGGAGCTACCATCTGCTCTACAATTAAATACTCCGGTTGCTCCTGATTCAATATTAAAATCATTAGGAGCTTGATTCCAACTAATAACAGATTGATTAAAATTAGTTATATTAATTGGATTGACTCTAGTTACAAATACAAAAGTAATTGAAGAATTAAGATTATTAACAGGAAAGTTTAAAGCTTTCATTGATTTTTGTATATCATCAAATTCAACAGCATTTAATCCGTTTTTAGTATTAGAAGGAGAAAAGGCAATAGGCCTAAATCCTGCCGTACTATCTAAATTATTTGCATTGCCTGATAAATCAATAAGAGTTTCAAGCTCTGTGCCTCCACCAAGTGGATTACCTAAAATAGTACCGTTAATATTTGTACCGTCATAAAAAGCCCCTATATTTACAATATTTCTAGGATCTAATATAGCCCATTTATTCTTGAAAAAACTAATTAAAGCGGCATCATCAACTGGATTTACAATACCCTCATAAAACATAAATTCAGCCAAAGAGCATTCTAAATAATCAGATCCTGCATTTTTACCAAGACTAATAGTAGCGGTTGTTCCCATCGTACCAGTATAAGGCACTTGTCCTACTTGGTTGCCATCAATAGATAATGTAGCTGTATTATTTAAATGATCTAATTCTAATTTATATATCATGTAGTTTTGCTCATAAGGTGCACCACTAGGCACAATAGGAGTAAACACATCAGAAAAAACGCTACAATTAAATTTATCAGTATTTTGAGCGACTAAGTCTATTCTTTGTCCTAAATTATCTGTAATATTTATTAAGGTATCATTACCACTATTTACAGTTTTAACCTTTGCTACAAAATAAAAAGTAAAAGAGTTTGTCATATCTATTGTTCCGGAAACAAGAGCTGAATTATCACCCTCTACTAAATCAACAACATTTAAAGCATTTTGAGTAAAGCCGTTTATTTTAGGAGTGCTTAATGAAGTAAAGTTATTGCCATTACCTGATTTATCATTTACTTGAGTTACATCATTGCCAGTTGCTACAATACTTGCCAAGTCATCAAATTCTAACAATACAGTTCTATCAGTTGTAACTGGTGGTGGTTCTGGAGTTGTGCCTCCTGAAAATATTAGTGAGCTAGTTAAGTTCTTGCTTAAATCATTTATTATAGGTCTCATAATTTTTATATTATATTATTAATTCAATATGATTTAGATCATTAAAGGTTTGATCTTTAAAATTATTATTACCGTCCCAATCAGCCCCACATCTTATTTTTATTTCCAAGCGGTCTGCTGTTGCTTTTACATAACCTATAAAATGATAAAATCTGTGTAGGTCACGCCAATCAATAGGGTAAGGTGCTATATCTACCGCCAAGCTAGGGTAAATATTATGTTTACTCTCGCCGCCTTTCTTTGTGGTCAGATTTTCTTTAAATAATTTATCTTGTTCTTCATTACTTCTATATCCAAATACTATAGTAAAATCATAAAATTTTAATACTTCATCTAATAATCTTTGTAAATCAGAGTGTAGTGTTTCCCTATTTTTTAAGGATCTTTTTCCGTATCTATATGCCATTACAATATTCGTTATAATTAATTTGATATAATAAAACTTTTCTTTTACTAGTTGTTGATAGCTTTTTATATTCTTCAATAGTTACTAACTCATCATCTAGCAAACAAAGACTATCTAGGTTTATTTTTGTTGAGCAACCTGATATAACTAGCAATAAGACTATCACCATTTTCTTTATTAATTTCATTTCTTTTCTTTTTTGTTCTTATAACTTTTTTAATATAATCTTCATTAATTTTATTTTTTACTTTCTCTTTACCTCTTTTTCTACCAAAAGAATATATTAATCCGCCTAAGGTGGTTATTAAAAATATTAAAATAGAAATTTCTGACATTTTATTTTTTCTTTTTTAATAATTCAGCAACACCAATTCCAAGCAATACCGAGCCTGCCAAGAATAAACTATCAATACTTGCATCTAATTTATCAAATATTGTAAAGTCTTCTGACATTTTAACACTTGCCCCATAAATAACAAGTCCTACTTTAACCAATACACCAACGAATATCATTAATATTCCTGCTAGTCTTTTTGAGGATTTACTCCCAAAATTGCAATTTAAAAATCCTTTCATAATTTAAAATAAATAATTAATACCAAAAGCCAAACCACCCTCAAACCCAATAGATTCTCTAGGCGCTATATAGTTTATATTAAAACTAATATTCTTGTCAAGAAATACATTCACTCCTGCTCCATAAAGATACACTCTGTTTTTTTGTTGTGAGATTTTGACATCGTTATAATATAATTCTTGTTTTAAAATTGTATCTGCTACAAACAAGGTAGGCATAATATTTTTTCTAATATAGCCAACTTGAAATAGATTATATCTGGTAGCTGAATAATAGTTAAAGTCATTAGTTCCATTTGTTGCCCTCCTTTTTAACTTAGAATTAATAAATCTATTAGTATAAAGTCCAACGGTGATATTATCTAACTTCTTTAAATATCCTACTGTTAAGCTTGTTGGTCTTAATTGATCAGAATAGCTTTTAAATTTGATTGTAGGGTGATTTTGTTTTGCATATAGTACAGATGAGCCAATACTAATTTTAGCTTGTGCTGTGGTGGCTAATATTAAGAATATGGCTATTATATATTTAATCATTTGCTTTTTTAATATTATTCAATATTTTATTGCCAGTTGTCACAATTTTATCATGTTCTATTTTTAAACTTTCCGCCATTAGATCATTGGTATATTTTACATTTTTAAGCATATGGTCTTTATCTTTCTTAAAATCTTCTGTGGCTTCTTTTAATTCTTCTTTTATTGTTTCTGTCATTCTTTTTTCTGAGTCTTTTATTTCTTTTTTTATAACATCATTGATTTTTATTTCTAGCTTTAAATTTGTATTCTCTAACTGCTGTGCTTGTGTTTTAGTGAAAAATCTATACATAGCAATACAAGCAGCTATTAAAAGCCCTAGCACTCCATAAAAATTTCTTTCATAAAATAGTTCCATTAGTAAATTCCCCTTTTTGTTTGTTGTGCTAGTTCTTTTAATAATAAGGTGGATTTTTTGCGGGTGCAAGTGTCTTCTTTATTTGTATTAGCTAAAGAAAAAACATAAATTATATTTTCTTTTTTGTTTTTAATAACCGTAAAAGATAAATTATTAATTTGTAAATTAGTATTGTCATTAATATATTTTATTGTTTTATATTTATTTAATTCTTCTATATTATCAAAATAAGCAACTTCTGCATCTGGTATATTTAATAAAAATTTATAAGTTTCTCTATCTATTGAATGATCTGTTTTATTATAAAATGGATTTAAGTTGAAACCTTTTACACTAAATGTGCAATTTTTAGACATTTGCTTGTTGCAACCGATAACATCTTGAAACATAAATTGATCTTTTAAGTCAGAAGTTTTCATAACAAGCCAAGACACAAAATAACCCTCGCCGCAAGTTCTGGCAACTTTATTCATATTATCTTTAATTATCGATATATTTCTATGCTGTTTATAATAATCTGTTGGCTGTGTAATAAAATAATAAGCAGCATATATAATTAATAGCTGACTCATTAATACTACAAAAGGGCATTTCAATTTATTTATCTTCATAAGAATATAATAATTTTTTATTAAGTTTGTTTTCGTGCCATAAATCGCTAGGCGTGATTTCAAGGGGATTGCCTTTTTCTGCTTTTACTTCATAACCTTGATCTTTTAAGCATAAAGCAACAAGCCAAGAGCAGAAGCCCCCATATTTAAACTTTTTCTTTTTAAAGTATTTTATATCTATCCCTGCAAATCCTGCCGCTATTTTTGAATAAGCTACATTTTTATATTTTTTAGTAAATGCAGCCAGTTTATTTTTATCTAAATCACCAATAGTTTCAATATAGCATTTACCTTGAAAGTTTTGCAATCTGGATAGTAAATCATTTTCAATCATTCCTTCGCTGTTTTGAGCTTCAAATATTATTGGCAAGTAACATTTTAAAAATTTATCATAATTATATCTGCCTATATGGCAAACGTGGTCAATATCTTTTTTGCCTGTTATAAATGCAAGCGCTTTTGTTGTTATTAATAAAGGGTTATAATAAAAATTAGTCCAATTTAATTTATAATCAAAATAAATTAAATGTAACTTATCTCTATCAATTTCTTTAAAAGCTTTAATTATATTATTTTTATTTTTTAGAAAGACTTTATTATATTTCATTAATTAACATTATCAAAATTAATATCAATAGCATTTACCTCTTCAATAGTATTACAAGCATTAATTTCAATTTCAAGAGTATTCGCCCAAATAATGCTTTTTTGTGTTCTTTCTCTTACATGAAAGCCTATATTGTCAGAAAGCACGGCATCTAAATTAATATATCCTTTTCTTATTCCACCATCAACGCTACTGTCAATTATATCGCAAGAATATATAACATCGTTTTCTTTGGCCGCTCTTAATACTACTTCTGGATTTGTGGAAGTTGAGTCAGTTAATTTGACGCTAAAATGAAAATAAAATAATTCGCCTTGATCCCATATTCCTGTACTAGGATTATAAGTCAATTCATTACCTTGAGATGAAATATAATCTTTATTTATATTATTATCACGGTTAATTTTCATTTGTGCAAGTTTAGCGTCTTTGGCTTCTTGTAATTGCACTTCTGGAGCTGGTATAAATTCTTTATATACATCATCAACAACACACATTGTTATGCCTATTACTTGCTGATCTGCTTCTATTTCAATATAAGGCTGTCCGTCTATTGTTTTATTTACTATATCAATATCATTATTAGGATAATTAATATTGTCAGGAAAATACCCTTCTACTAAAGTTGTTTCTGAATTATATTTTACTTTTATCATTTTTATTTAAAATTAAATTAATATCCTATTGACCAAAACCTGTAATTCCAATTATTGACTCCTGATCTAATAGTAAAATTGCTTAAACCAACAGCAGGCACAGCAGGGATTGATTCATTGCCAGAAGAGCTATAGTCTAATTGAGTTACAAGAGTTTGAAAATGGCTTGTTGTATACGATAAAGGTAATGAAATATTTTGTGTTCCATTAATTCCGCCTGTATATAAAAAAGTTCCCCATTGCATAATCAACCCATTAGGCAAATATGTGTAGCCGTTTGTTGCTTTGGAGTTTTTAAAATCACTTTCTACGCTCCTACTCACTTCTTCCCAGCTATTATTTGATTGTTTATATTGTAATACGATTCTATCATTTTCAAAATCTAAAAATACATCTTGTTCAAGAGGCTTTAAAACAATATTACCTGTTCCGTGCTTTACTGTAATATCTCTTGCATTATTAGTTGTTCGTATTATTAAAATATCACCATCATTACCCCCATTAATAGTGGCTAAATCATCAGTAGCCGCACCACCTTCTGTATCTATTATCATATACGACCCTGCAACAGTAATTTCATCGTTTAAAATTGTTGCTGGGTTTGGCTGCGTATTTAATATATTGTTAATAGTTACATTGTCAAAAATGCTATTATCTGGATCGTAGTATATTTCCCAATTAAGAGTATCAGTCAAAGCATTACCGATATTATTATCTGTTATTGATTTATATAATTTAGTGCCGCCGACTTCTCTTTGAATATCGCCTATATAATATTCTGCGTCTGCTGAATATTCTGGTATACCTTTATTTAATAGATATTGTAACTGCTCTGTTTCTATTTTGTGCAGGCCGTTAAATTCCTCTAAAGATGGTAATTCCTCGCCAGATATAACGGCATCGCTCCAGCCTTCTTGATAAGCTGGTAAGGCTTGTAAAGTTGCTATGTTTGGATTTTCAACAATTGTTCCAGCTTGTAAGCTTCCGAATTGACCATTATTAGCCGCATTTTCTGAAAATATTTTTTGATGTATTCTTGTTAAATTTGGATTCGCCATAATTTTATATAATTTATTTATTAGTTATTAAGAGCCTGTTATATTCCATACAATCGCCTGACAAATTATGTCATCTGCTGAACCTGTATTTTCAACATAAATTTCTATAATGTCATCTTTTTCAATGTTTTTTAAAGCTTGTAAAGATATTTGCAATGGTACTCCAGAATCAGCTTCTATAAAAGCAGATACAACATCGTCATTAATGCCATTAATTCTAAATAATGTTCTAAAAATATCTGCGCCTGCTTGTGCTTTTTGAAGCGTTATAGTTGCTAATAATCTTGATGAAATAGTTTTATTGCCATAATATTTTAAAGTTCCATCAACTCCGTTGTAAGTCGTGCTTGCTGTTGCGCTTGTTATTGTTTCGCCTACTGTAAAATATTGATTATCCCCAGCGCCGTCTTGCACATATTCAACATAAATATAATTATTAGGCAAGTCTATTGACTCAATTTTAGCTGTGTAAGTGCTTGTTCCACCTGTTATAATTTGCCCTTCTTCAAAATTAGCAGCGCTTGCAACTAATATTCTACTAGAAAATAAAAGATTTTCAGAGGTTTTGACAGTATTATTAAAATCCATTTTTGCAGGAGTACTGGCAGCTAAAGCTGTTGTAGCTCCATTGAATGGAAAAACATTGTCCATCGTCATTTGAATGGTTGGCGTATTATCAGCAATGCCCTGATTGCCTTGTATATTATATGTTGGCAAGTCATTATAACCCAAACTAGCAGGATTGAAAATGCCGCCTGTTGTTACTCCTGTTGCTATAAATATATTACCTGATATATTAGCCTCTTTTGCAGTTGCTCCTGGTTCAATATTTAAAGCATAATCAATCGTTCTAGGGTGCAAAATATTCCCGTTAAAATTCAAGGCGTTTATTCCTGTTGGTATATAGCTGCCAACTCCTCCTGTTTGCCCTGACCAATTATTATCTCTTAAGGTTAGCATTGTTGTCCCTTGACCATTCCATAAAACAACTTTATTATTTAAACCCTCAAAAGATAAGCCATTGGATACTTCTAAGCCACTATCCCAACTTCTAACAAAATTGGCATTAAAATTTATTGTTCCGTATCCTTCAATCGCTCCAAGACTGCTACCATTGCCAGCAACTCCACCAATTAAATTACAATTAAATACATAAAATCTTCTATTTCTACCCTGAAAACCATCAACTAAAGGATCAATAGTATAATCAATATCAGTTGCATCAAATAAAGTTCCAGAATCACAGCTAACGCCAAGTCTCAATAATACTAAATTAGCGTCATTAGCAGTAAACATTGCGTCAGTTCCTTCATAAACCAAAATATCATTTTGCGGATTGTCCCCAGTTATTCCGCAGTTATTGCCAAAAACTATTCTATTAGTTCCTATATTTACTGAACCGCTAATCCTGTAATCTTTGCCATCTTCTAAAGTTATTACATTTGCTACGGGTGCAGGAAAGTCAGATAATTTATTTACTACTACTTTATTTTGTTCGCTTCTCAAGCTTGTTAAAAGCTCCCAATTATTAGTATCAGTCAAAGCATTACCAGTATTAGTATTAGTTATTGATTTATAAATATTTGTTGTTCCGTCTTCTTTTACTAAGCTGTTCTCGTGATATTCTGTTTCAATGTTCCAAATTGCAATGCCTTCTTGAAATAAATAAGCTAATTGATGAGTATTAACAAAATTAAGGCCGTCAAAATCTTCTTGCGTTGGTCTTCTTGTTCCTCCAATTGAAGCAGTAGGCCAGCCAGTCTCATAAGCAGCCAAAGATTGCACGGTTGCAGGATCATTGGTTAAATCTCCAAGGAGTGGTGAGTTTGCAGCTGCTGATCCAAAAACTCCTATTGCTCCGCTATTCTTGCCAAATACTTTTTGATATATTCTTGTTAATTTTGCCATAATATTATAAATTAATTACTTTTTCATAAGTTAAAGTTTCGCCCTCTTTTGTGAAGCCGTCTGTATAATTAGTAAAACCAGTCGTTAGATTTGACTGAGTCGTCCTTTTGTAGTTAGTAAAACCAAAAAACTTTTTATTTCTTTCAATAATACCTTCTAATTTTACCCCCATTGGTCGTGGTAAAATGTTTTTTGTTGCCGCTATAACTGCTATATTTCTATTAGCACCGCTCACAAAATAAGATATTTTCATATTTTGCGTATCGCTCATAATAACATCTTCTGCAAAAAAAGTATAAAGGCCATCATCAATAGAGCCATTACTATGATCTGAATTATTCTGAACGATCTTTAATTTTAATATTGTTCTATAATCATCATCAGTCAAAGATTGCGCACTTGAGCCATTAGTATAATTTAAAAAGCCACCACTATCAGAATTGAAATTAGCATAATCAGTAAAACCACTTGCTGTGTCTGTGTTTACTGTTGCATAAGTGGACATACTAAAAAAGTTGCCGCCCGTGACATCAGTATAAAACCTATTAGCTCCGATATATTTACCTAATACATCAAGCTGTTTACCGATTGCAGTTTCTAAATCATAGCCATCTAATACTTGACTTGCTATATTATCGCTTAATGTAGTTCTAACAAGTAAATCAATAGTTGCCTTTGCTTTCTCTTTATTCTTATATTGAATAATTAGTAAGTTTTTATAATATTCTATTGTATTTTCTAGGTCTATTGCCATTATAATATACT
>WLWH01001015.1_pt1 | contig 20326 bp, 33 predicted proteins | sample 6712741 | NCBI WGS metagenome assembly WLWH01 (sample SAMN12718694, study PRJNA515312) | sponge metagenome | isolation source: marine sponge | host: Mycale hentscheli | place: New Zealand: South Island, Marlborough, Capsize Point | collected 2003-05-01
GTTATGCTGATCTTACGGGAAGCCCATGTATTTACTAACTGTTAATCCGATCTTTTTATAGGGTAATTTTGGTCATAGTGTTACATTCCCACCATGCCAAATACCCCATATAATCCATTGATTAACTATCAAGCATTAACACTTTAGCACTTGGTTATCGGTGTGTTAAACCTATCGAGAATGACTCGACTTATTGCTTTCTGCTTGATAACAATAGTATAGTGTATGTTTAATATATATGTTTGTATTGTATAATGTAATACATACATTTATAAATAATATTAACTAATAAAATACATGAGAGTTTGGAATGAAATAGATCCTAGCCGACTATGCAAAAAGCATTTGTTAGCAGAACATAGAGAAACTTTATGCGTATGGAGTGTTATTACTAATAATAAAAAAGGTTACTCAAAACACCCCGAAACCGTTAGGTATAGACATAATCTTAATGCCTTGGTTTATCGACATATTAAACTAGTTCACGAAGCTACAAAACGTGGATATAATTTTAAGGACTTGCCTAATTCTACTGACATACCCGCATTTAATGTAATGCCTGAATCATGGGATAATCAAGAAAAATCATTAAGTTCTAAAGATTGTGATTGTATAAAAATGGAGAATATAAATGGTAGTTAGAATGAATAACCCAAGAGAAAACGACTATGATATATTTTGTGACGATTGCGGATCAGAAGAAATTTGCGAAGATCACGAATATGGAACAGGCAAAGATATGCAATCGATAGATTATTGTATAAGTTGTTGTGAGGGTTGTAACAGTAATTCAGAATATGAAGATATGAGGAATGACTTAGACTAATGCCTGACGTAAATTATCTTATAGATTCATACCTTAAAGCAAGATATGAGGAAGACGAGGAAGAAGAAGACGAGGAGTATGATCCAGAAGATTGATCTGTGCCGAATGTAAAAAAGAAACATTTGCAGGGAACTTGAGATTTTATATAACAAGAGGATTTATATGTAGATTATGTGATAGTATAAGAAGATAATGGATCTTACAACAAATGAAACTATAATATTATATATCAAAAATAAGTTAAAAGAGAAAAAAAATGAAACTAAAAAACCGTAATTGTAAACTATGTAATAAAAAAATAATAACTGATTATAATAAACCTAAAACATGGTGTAGTCAAAAATGTAAGAATACATATAATAACAATAATAGAAAAAGTACAAAAAGAACAAAACAAGTTGAATGTAAAACCTGCGGTTCATTGTCATTGAATATATATTGTAACAAATATTGTTATCCTAAACGTAAAACTTGGCAATCATACCAACGTTTAAAAAAAGGATATAATAGCCAACTTAGAATTATAAAAATGAGATTGGAAAATAAAGATTTATATTAAGTAATAAGCATAGTATAACAATGAATAGAGAAGATCGATTACACTTGAAAAATATAAAGGATATATTAAAAGAAGCAAGAGATACAGCGGAGAACAATTCTATTACAAAAATAGAACATGAAATTAAAGCATATTATAACGGACTTGCCGAGGGATATTCACACGCTTTTGAACTTATAAGGAGAATAAAATGAAATATTGTAAAATTTGCAGAAATGCAGGTATTTTAAAAATGCCTGTAAATGATTTTCATTTACTTTTTTGGCATGGGGTTAAAAATGAGTGACCATATATGCCGAACCTGTGGGGGTAAATTTGATTGTGGCTATGGCGATCCATGCAGTAGTAAGTATGAAAAAATAGATTGTCACTTATGTTATAACGACTATGTTGCTATGGGTAGAATTGAGGACTTGAAATGATTCCCGATAAATGCCCTAACTGTGAAAAACACATGACATGGATAAAAAAGAGAGGAACAAAAAATACTGTTCAATGTCCTATGTGTAAATCAATATATAATATAATTGAGGAAATAATACAATGAGAACCTGTAAAATGTGTAGAAAAGAAGGTAATTGGGATATAAGATCATTATGTAATGATTGTCATTTTAGAACATGGACACCAATAGAGGTATAATATGGATAAAAAAAGTGAAGAATATCAATTACAAATGGCAATTCAATTAACTGACTTTGTTGATTATTTTATTTCAAGAGGAGCTACTAAGGAAGACGTAAAGAAAATGTTTGTTGAAATAGTTGATCTTATATATGTAGATAAGGAGAATTTAAAATGATTGATACTGAATATGAGGAAAGACCTGAATGGAGTTGGCTAACTGAAAAATGATTAAGGCAAGAAAACTATTCCTTGTTCCTAGTCTAAGTATATTGTTCTTATCATGGATTCCTATAATTGGTGTTCCCGTTGTTATAATTATATGCTTATATTGGTATATCAATAATCAATCTGACATACATTTATATTTTAGAGGAATAGAATATAGAGAGAATGAAACAAGTAAAGAAGAATTGGAGAGTTTAAGATGAGAGTTTGGAATGAAATAGATCCTAGCCGACTATGCAAAAAGCATTTGTTAGCAGAACATAGAGAAACTTTATGTGTATGGTCAGTTATTACTAATAATAAAAAAGGTTACTCAAAACATCCCGAAACTGTTAGATATAGACATAATCTTAATGCCTTAGTATATCGACATATTAAATTAGTTCACGAAGCTACAAAACGTGGATATAATTTTAAGGACTTGCCTAATTCTAATAATATACCTTCACTAAATGTAATACCTGATTCATGGGATAATCAAGAAAAATCTTTAAGTTCTAAAGATTGTGATTGTATTAAAATGGAGAGTTTGAGATAATGGTTGAAGATAGTTTTGCAGGGGATTCTTGGATTCAAGGTGCAAAGTATAACAGCGAAACACAGCGTATGCAGATATATTTAGGCGGAAGCGAAGTATATGAGTGTGAGGGAGTTGATTCTAATACTTGGTCAGAATTTAAAAGAGCAGATTCAAAAGGCAAATATTTTAACAAGTATATAAGAGGACAGTTTAATTCTAGTTCTATATAAGTAAATGCTTATATATAAACCCATTATATAAGCGTTATTGTCCATTAAAGAGGATATAAATACTATAAAAATAGAATGTGGGGAAATGGCTTTAGGTAACGGTCATTGTTGGATATGTAATTGCAAATCTGCTAAGCGTGGTATGACCATACACCATTTGTGGTATTTGGATAATGATATAATATATAAAAACTACCCGAAAAATGATAAAGGTAATTTACAATATTATACAGATCTGTTGCCAATGGTAAAAAAGAATCCAAAACGATTCATGTATCTATGTAATACCCACCATTTTGCATTGGAAAAGTTTTGTAGATTTGGCGACAAAATATATAACAAAATGACCACAGCAAGGAAAATGACAAAGACCTGACCAAAACATCTATATAGGGCAAACAGTAAACATGAACGTGGACTTTCCAACTAAAAAATATGATATAATATATTGTGATCCTGCTTGGACATATAATGACAAGGCGTTGGCAGGTAAGAGAGGTGCAGGGTGTAAATATAATATAATGTCATTACAGGAACTAAAGGATCTTAAAGTAGAAAGTATATCAAATGATAATAGTATAATGTTTATGTGGGTTACGTTTCCAAAACTTATTGACGGAACTTGTATGGAAGTAATGAAAACATGGGGGTTTACACCAAAGACTTGTGCATTTAATTGGGTTAAATATTATAACAATCTAAATCCATTTATGGGAATGGGCAGGTGGACTAGGGCAAATAGTGAGATCTGTATATTGGGAACTAAGGGCAAACCAAAACGAATGTCAGCAGGTGTAAGACAACTTGTTGAAACAATATATGAGCCTGAACTTATACAAAGTGTTCCTGAAAGACACAGTAAAAAACCAAATGTAGTAAGAGATAGAATAGTAGAACTATGTGGAGATATTCCAAGAATCGAACTGTTTGCAAGGGAGTTTGCAGAAGGTTGGGATTCATGGGGTGACGAGTTATGAGATTATGCGAAGATAAATACGAATCTCATATAATAAGAATAAAAGAAAGTCATGCTTATTGTTTGACTTGTGGTAAATTGTTCAAGGAGTGTGCAGGACAATGAAGTGTATATTATTATCATGTGTATTTCAAAATAGGAAAATTATATTAAAATTCTATGAACCAACAACTAACAAAATTATAATGGTGCAGAATACTGACTATAAACAATCCTGTTATATAAAACGTGACGAGGCAACAAAGTTGCAAGGTATGATGGGTATCAACAATATACAAGATGTCGATATATATGACATAGTAAAGGATGAAGCCCGTGAAATGTCAAAGGTTAGTGTGGACAATCCAAGCGTAATATATGAACTGAGAGATTCAGGCAAATGTTGGGAAGGAGATATAAAATATTATCAAAGTTTCTTGTATGATAATAAATATACTGTTGGAACTTGGTATGAGGTAGACAATGATAATGTCACACAGATAAAGCCTACTGAAAACGAGTTTGATCTTAAAAATATAGACATGGATTCAGTTGTTGATACTGACTCTTTTTCTGATCAGGTAACAAAGTGGGCTAACTTGCTTGGTCAAAATATACCAAGTATAAGACGACTTGCATTTGATATAGAAGTCGAGGTCGGAGATACAATGCCTGACACAAGCAAGGCACTTCAAAGAATAACTGCCATATCGTTTCATTCTGACGATAGAAAGCAAGTATATACTTTGAAAAGACCAGAAGTTGCTATGGGCGAACAGGATGTGGACAAAGATTATGAAATTATATGGTTTGATGACGAGAAAGAACTGTTAGAATATGCCTTTCAAGTAATAGATTCCTACCCTGTTGTACTGACATATAACGGAGATATATTTGATATGCCTTACCTGTGTAACAGGGCAAACGTACTTGGACTAGAGTATAACCCGTTTAAAATGATGAAAGAAAAGGCTACTTTGAATAACGGTGTGCATATTGACTTGTACGGAGTTTTCTCAAATCGTTCCCTCAAAATATATGCCTTTGGTGCAAAGTATATCACCGATAAACTAGATGATGTAAGTGAAGCCATGCTTGGAGAGAAGAAGGTGGAATATACAGGTAGCCTATCTGACATATCTCTTAACCTGTTGAGCAAGTATTGTTATAACGATAGCAGATTGACCTATGAACTTTCACACTATAACAACGACTTGGTAATGAACCTGTTGGTTATATTGTGCAGGATAGCCAATATGCCTATTGATGATATATCAAGGCTTAGTATATCTAACTGGATCAAGAGTATGTTTTACAATGAGCATAGGATAAATAACCAACTTATACCCCGAAGTGTGGACTTTCCTAGAATAGACGGAACAACTGTTGCGGGGGTTAAAGGCAAAAAGTATCAGGGTGCAGAGGTATTAGAGCCTGTAAGCGGTATTCACTTTGATGTTACCGTGCTAGATTTTGCAAGTCTATATCCAAGTATAATAAAAACCCGAAATATATCATACGAAACAGTATGCTGTTGCCATGAAGAATGTAAAAATAATATAGTTCCATATACTAAACATTGGTCATGCACAAAAAAGATTGGAATGGCATCATTATTAATTGGCTCATTAAAGGAATTAAGAGTAAACCATTTCAAGGTGCTAAGCAAGACGAGTCAAACGCAAAAGGAACGTGACATAAACAATACTATTGCACAGGCACTTAAAGTATTTCTTAATGCAAGTTATGGTGTAATTGGTGCTGAAACTTTCTCGTTATATTTCCTGCCAACTGCCGAAGCTGTAACTGCTGTTGGTCGTGATATAATTTCAAAGACGATAGAAACTGCCAAATCCGTAAGCCTTCCTGTCCTCTATGGAGATACCGATTCCGTCTTTGTCCACAAGCCAACCCCAGATCAAATTAAGAATCTTATTGACTTTTGTAAGGATCATTATTCTATCGATCTAGAGATCGATAAAGAGTATAAATATTTGGTGCTAAGTGACAGGAAGAAGAATTACTTTGGTGTAAAGAAAGATGGTAGTCTAGACATTAAGGGTTTGAGTGGTAAAAAGTCAAATACACCCCCCTTTGTGAAGCGATTGTTCAATGACGTACTAGAAAAAATCAAGCCTATCGAGAGTATGTCAGATTTCTACGAGGTAAAACAGGAAGTAAGATATGTCATTAAAACTGTAATAGACAACTTTGATACCATACCACTTGATCAGTTGTCATTCAAGGTAATGATCTCAAAAGAGCCTTCTGAATATAAGACCAAGCCACAGGCGGTCAAGGCAGGTGAACAGTTGGGAGATGTGCAGAAAGGACAGTTTGTAGAGTTTGTCAAGACATGGAAAGAACCAAAAGTATGTCCACTAAGTATGGCAACTCATAGTGACATTGACAAGGAGAAATATATGGACAGTTTGGAAAGTGTAATGAGTCAGGTATGTGAACCAATGAAAATTAGCATTGATATATTGATGGGTAGAGGGGAGCAAACTACTCTAACACAATGGTAAATTATGTTATATCGTAAATTTCTTTGGCTTTCTTTATTGGTATATATGGTATAGTGATTGGCATCCAGATAAATCCCCAACGAATCCATATCTTGATTGTTTCCTTTGAACCATACCAATTATCGTGAACAATAACTGTTGCTCTTGAACCGCTTGTTCCTGCTTTGCCTTCTGGTGCGTTATATCTCCTGACTATATGCTGTGTTCCAACTGCATCAATATATAATGCGTGTAAGAGTTCGTGTGCAAGAGGCATTACATTCTGTCGTATGATGAATGAGTTTGCTGAATCGTTGATGAACATATATATCACCTTCTGACCTGTTACTCCCCAAGCGATTCCATCTGATACTTCTACTTGTAAATGACCATAATATCTCTTATATTCTTCCTGTTCTGTTACAGGTATAATCATTAGTGTCCATGTTTGATCAAAGTTCTGCCAAGCCCTGTAACCTGACAAGGGAGTTCCATCATCTCCATTTAAAATAATTGTACGCTGTATAATATCCTTATATTTTTCCTTGTCAATGTTCTTAGTTTTAAAGACTATCATTTCTTATATCTCTTATTGCTTTGTTTACTGTATTTAAATTGATTTCTGCTTCTTCCACTCCCATTTGTCTTCTGAGTATTTCAGTACGCCAATTTGGCAAACCGTATTTTTCATACTTTTGTGCATAATAAACCTCGTTAATTGCCCTGAGTAAATCTTTTTCAAAAAATTCTTGGAATCCTAATAGTTGGTCAAGATCATACTTATCTCCTTTCATATATTTCCAAGTCATATATTAGTCCTCTTTGTCAAGTTTTAATTGCTTACATTTGCAGTTGTCCAAACAACCTGCACCCAATATATCTTCTGCTTTTATGACCTTATCAAAGTGCTTTAATTCTTCCACACTACACTTATATACATCATCTATTTAAATATTAAGAACAATTCTCACAGAAATGAATACTCTTGTCTTTGTTATAATTTAGACCTTTTCCATTTAGACTTGCTACCATCCATATATCCTTGACTTCGATATATCCCGTGTGCCACGGATACATATTGTTGCTACCCATATTTCCACCTGTCCATGTGGTTAGTTTGGTAACAAATCCCTTGTTGTTGTCAATACACCATTGTTCTATCTTGTTTATTTCTTCCTCTATTCCTATTCTGTCAGGATCATCCCACTCCATTTGCTCCCTGCGTTCCCTTAAATCTCTAAGTTTTCCCATTATCTTACCTTCTTATATCTCTCTGTTTCGTTATCCATTATGAGATCTCCATTGTCTAACATTCTGCTGAATACAGAGGGTGCTTCAAGTGCATTGAATACATCTGTCTTGGCTAGTGCATTTATGAACTCTTGTTTATCTACTGAGTTATCTGACTTATCCATACATTCTCCCCAAGTCAGTAGGATAATTTCTTTCTTTGTGTCCTTTGTCTTCTTGTGAGTATCGCTACTCTTGCCTGTGTCCAAGTTCATTTTCATGCTCTTGTAAGATTCTTTTATTATATTCTCAACAATATCAAAGTCTTCTTCACATACTACGCTACGCAAGTTTGCTTTGGCACTTGCTGTAAGTAGTCTATATAATCCATGATACTGTCGCCAACCGATAGGAACACCGCTGTCAATATTTAGTGGTCGCATTTTTGTATGCAACTCATCTATTCTGTCCATCAACTCATCTGGTACTGTTGCATCAAGTGAACGTATATACTCAAAGTATCGCTGTAATTCCTCAACTGTCATATAATCCTGTTTTCTGCTTTGGTAACTTCTGATAAACTTTCTAATTAGTTTGTCAGTTTCAGGATCATTGTCATCAACTAAGAGCCATAAAATGTCAAAACGAGATACAAACGGTGTTTCCATCTCAAAGTTGTCCATGACAGTAGGGTATTTTGGGTTAAACTTACCGTTCTTTGGATTACCTGCTATGAGTAAAGGACACTTTGTAGGTAATGTAAGTCCGCCACCCGTACCTGCCTTAGCCTGTGAAGTTGTTTGCTGTTCCATAACTTCAAGACATGAGTTGTGATCTTCCTTTTTCATTTTGTCTATCTCGTCTATGATACATGGATGTCCTGTATGCTGTGGGAAAAATCCTGCCTTTGGAATCATTGTGCCATTATATAATTTTACCATAGCAATAGTTAATCCTGCACCAGAAGTATTTCTGCCTACCGTATATCCCGATCCGGGCAATAATTTATACATTTTTAACAACAAGTCGGACTTTCCTAGTTGTGCATCTCCCAATACACCACAATGAATAAGGTCACGTTTGCCATTAAGACTGTTGCCGCCACAAGCCCACAGGATTAGTGACTCTACAATTCTAGGGTTAATGTATATATCAGGTGCGATTGAGGCAGTTACTCTCTCAAATATATTGATCTTCTGCCACTTTTCTATCTCCTGCTGACTAGGCATACAACCTGCTTTCTGTTCCAAGTCTTTCATGTGGGTTATCTGAAATACAATGTCATTGTATGCACTCTTTGGCTTTGGTATTGAACGGAATCTTGCCACTACTGTTTTTCTATCTCCAATAAATGCTTCCCCCACATCCTCATCAGTAATCTCTGCATCAAACTCTATTGGTGTGGCATTTCTAGCAGTTTCTAGGAACTCCTGTATTCTCATCTGCTGTATATATGCTGTAATCTTTGTACTCTCATCTATGTCGTATGGTCTTTTGTCCTTCATACAAAATGGAACTTGCAATATATGCAAGTCGTCACAGAATACTTTTTTGGAATCACCGCACATGACACAACTGCAATCTGCTGAAACTGTATAAGTCATACGTTCCCCTACCGCTGTAATCATACAATCAAACTCTATTGGTTTGTTCTCATAGGTAGGTGTTATATCCTGCATGGTTAGTTTGAGTGGAGCATTTGATAGTTTCTCAACAACTGATCTTGCATCTACTATGTGCTTTGCCATGTTCTTGTGTTCTGCCTTTTCTGCCTGTGATATAATTAAACTGACTTCTGATTCTGGTAATGGCGGTGTGTGTCTTTTATTTAAATTGTCTATCTCTAACTTTAATGCTTCCCCAAACAATCCTTTTTCTCTTATAAGATGACAAGCGTACTTGAAAGTAGCATCGTTTCTACCGCCCTCTTTTATACCCCCCTCTATTTCCTCTACAGGCTTGGTTTCAACATTGAATCCCATATTTGACAAATGGGCTTTTAGTTTCTGTATGCTTATGTCCATAATTGGTTCTTCATTTATTGCTGTGTATATACTGCCATTAGGGTGAACACTTGTTGGTGCAAGTACATATCCCCCTTGTGACTTTATATCAATATGTCTTCCACGCTTATCATCTAGTTTTTTGTTTGGCGGTGGGAATCCATGAAAGTGATAATACAAGTGAAATCCTTTTCCTGTTTTAGTTGTAAAAGTATTTTTAATTTCCTCTGGATAATCGTCATATAATGAAGCATCGTCTAAGTCAACAACAAATATGTTGCCACTTGAACGACCACAAACAACCCCTACATTACAACTGTCAGGGTAACTACCCGTATATTTTTCCTCTTGGAACTGCTTCCAATTAAGACCACCGATAGGTTCTTTTGACTTTGGTTTAAGTGGAATGAGATTAAATCCCATTTCTTTTAGTTTATCTATTGACATACTTTACGAACTATCCTATCATTTAACCCACATATAACCTTACTCATTTTATAAAGTTCTTCTTTACTTGCATTTTTAATAAACTCATTCCATTCCTCATCTTCTGCAACAAGATCCTTTTCATCATTTAGGTTCTGTATATACTGTTTAACCGACTTGCATATCTCTGTTGACAAAGGCTTGTTGTTTGCTTCTGAAATAACTTTAAGTTGATCCATATACTCCTTGTATTCATTGTTTACATACAGGTTAATTGTCATTGTAAATATTCCCTTACCTTCTTATCTACCAAGTCAAATATAGTAGTTTCTATTTCCAACTTGTTAATTGTCAGTAGTGGCAAGTTTGCCATTATATATTCCTCATTACGATCTTCTGTATTGGAAATCTTTGTGTCATGCACACCGCCATCAATTTCAATTATTAGTACAATCTTTTTTGTCTTCTTGTCTATTAGTATGAGATCAGGATTTCTAGGTTTGTATTTTGTGTTACCGTTAAATGTTTCCTGATAGCCAACATAATCCCCCGTCATTTTATTGAACAATATATACCACTCACGTTCCACTCTGTAATCTGTGGTTTCACGAAGGAACTGACCAATGTCCACAAGTTCTACATCATCATTCTTGTATGAGAAGAATGACTTTGCCTGATTATTTTTTGCCTTGCCCAATTTCATCACAGTTGTGTTTTTTTAATTTAATATCATATTTTTTTTCAATGATACACCAACGACATTTAGATCCATTTCTACGATTTTGAACTTCATACATTGTGTATAAATCTCCTTATGGCATTATAAATGTTTCTAGGATCTAATCTAATTCCATAATGATCATGTATTCTTCTGATTATATATTTCCACATTACACCATGTAGAAAGAACAACACCCATGATAACGTCACAAACAAATCTTGATTATTATTTAGTGCATTATCCCCTGCTATAATAAGAGTAGCCTTATGAATTAATATTGCAGTAGGAGCTGCTATTGCAGCTGTTTGTATAGATTCTAACAGAGAATGTTTTTTAGTTTGACTCATACTCTTTTTGACATTTGTTTAGATGATCTCTAACATTTTTCATGTCTTCTCTTGTTGAGTAGAAACTAGATTCTTCTGGTTGCCATCCACAGTATTTACATTTGACACCCATGCTTACCAGAACCCATCCTTTTCTTTCATACTCTGTGTTTTGGAATCTGAACATTGGTTTATATAAGTCGGCAAATCTAATAAGTCTTCTGATAGTACGCCTCTTTTTACCATTTCTTCTATATGAAGCAACGCCTGTAAGTTCCATATAGCTGCAATCAAATGATCCTCATCTCTGTGTCCTTCTAGGAACTTATACAAGTGCCTCATCCCCGAATCCATATATACAGATAGTGGCATACCCTTCTCCCAATTCCTGTCGTTATATTTTTCTGCACCACGTTGCAGTAACTTTGCCAATCTCTCAATCATTATGGGCGATATAAGATCATACCTGCCCTTGTCAGTAACAACATCTCTCTGAGCTCCCGTATTGAACTGTCTTCTTTCTCCGCTGTCCTTGGTTACAAAGTCACTCAATTTTTTCTACCCATAGTTATGTTGTTTGTTACTCGTATATCATCATTGGCAAATTCCCATATCTCTCCATTGTATAATATAACCGTAAATATTTTTTCTATTTCACTACCATACTCTGTGGATAAAAACAATCTACCCCTGCCTTTTGGTGTATTTACTTCCAACTGTTGTCTAAGTTCCAACTGACTAATCAATCTTTTCTCCCCACATATTTTCCAATGTTGTTTTTATCTCAGCAGAACTATGACCTGTATGCTCATAGCCCATCAACTCTTTAATTCTTACATAGTTATAAAATGCTATCATAAACTCGTTGCCACTTGCCATAGGATCAACAATCTCCCAGCCGACACCAGCGATATATATCAGAGGCTCTACGGAAAATCTTGGCTTACCTACAACGCCATCTTTTTTAATCGGTGCTAAAGTTTCAGAATGAAATGTTGCCTTTGTCATTTGTATGTGCTTGTGTTCTCTTGTCGATATATCTGACATATCAAATAATAATTAAATGACAATATAAGTGTTTAGAAACTTTGCTTGATGTCTATGTTAAATTGCTGTTGGTCAACAGTTAGTCCACCGTTATTTGTGAATATAATTTCCCCAATCCAGTTACCTGCGTTTGCTAGTGTGGCTTGACTAGTTCCTGAAACTGTAAACAGCATGATACCGTTTGCCCTGTTGGAAAATGTTGCGTTTATTGTAGCACCGATTTGTGTTCCGTCAGGCTTGTATATTTTTACAGTTGAACCTGCATATAATGTGTTACTACTAAGATCCTTTGCTAGTCCTGTATCAGGATCTAATATGGTAAGCTGTAGTGACTTTGTTGTTCCTACATTTACCGTAAATGTTACCCCGAAATCTTGTCTTCTTGTACTCATGGATTATTTCCCTCACTTGTAGTGTCGCCTTGATCACTATTAAGGTTTATTGACTTGCTGGTGTCATTTAGTTTCAAGTTTCGTTTCTGCACTAGTAATTGGTAACTTGCCAATATATTGTGCTTGAGTATCTTACCTACAGATAAGGCACTAGTAATACCGTGCTTTAATACAACGTTGTTAGTAATTGAACTTACTATATCGTGTTTAAGCACTACATTGTTGGTAAGTGCAACATTGATGTTGTGTTTGAGTTGGACTATGCTTATGGTTATACCTCTTATATCGTGCTTCAATATATGGAAAGCCCTTGATGGTGCAACTACGTTGTGTTTTAGTATCACATTGTTAGGAACAAAGAAGTTGATATTGTGTTTGGCAACTACAAAGTTAGAAGTAAACTTGTTTATATGATGTTTCAATACATGGTTGCTTACTAGTATTCCTCTAATGTCGTGTTTCAATATATAATCTATGACAACCTTACCTGCGTTGTTATGTTTCAAAACTATAGTTTTAGTTACACCGTTGAAAAGTCTATGTTTCAATATTAGATTCTTATTTGTGAACTTTCTCAAGTTGTGTTTGGCTATTGTGAATTTGGTGATTCCCTCTATGACCTGATGTTTCAATATATTGCTGACAAGAACAATTCCACCCATGCTGTGTTTTAATATAATGCTGTTGACAATGGCATCTCGCATATTGTGTTTCAATATATTGTTATTAACTATGCCCTCTATGATCTGGTGTTTTAGTATTGCAGAGTTGATTATCTTTTCTATTACGGTGTGCTTTAATATGACATTGTTTACAGTTGAACTTCTCAAGTTGTGCTTTAGTATGTTTGGTTTTACTATTGCACCTCGTATATTGTGTTTTAATGTATCTGCATTGTTGCTTATTTCTAATCCTGTGGTATTATCTTCCAATGTTAATCTGGTAGAGTTGTCTTCCAATGTAAGGTACTCAATAGTCTTGGCAACAAGAGTTCGTATATTGTGTTTGAATGATGTTGTAGGAATAATCTTTTCAATTATATTATGTTTCAATATATTGAACTTTACTGCTACACCATAATTGAAGTGCTTTAATACATTATTAACTCTCATAAACTTTCTAATGTTATGCTTTAGATCAATTTCTTTTATGATAGCCTCTATGACCTGATGTTTCAATATATCAGAAACAATTATTTTTTGTATAACATTATGTTTCAATATATTTAGGTTTACAATTTCTGCTCTTATATTGTGCTTTAATATATTTGGCTTTACGATTTCTGCTCTTACATTGTGCTTTAATGTAGTTCGCTTTGTTGCCAATGAGTCAACATGATGTTTTGCCAATATCGTGTTAATTATCTTTTCAATCAAGTTATGTTTTAATACAGTTTCATTTGTTATTGCACTTCTCAAGTTGTGCTTTAATACATCTAATTTTTCTGCACTTGTGTTTATATTGTGCTTTAAAGTATCTCCGTTGTTTCTTATTGTCAATCCAGTTGTGTTGTCCTCTATTGTCAATGATGTGGTGTTATCTTCTATCGTAAGATGTTCTATTGCTTTGGCAACAAGCAAATTGATATTGTGTTTTAATATATTGGACTTTACAACCTTACCAATAACACCGTGCTTGAATATTAACTCTTTAGTTATTGTATCATTGATATATAGACCTGTAGTGCCATCTTCTATAGTAAGTTGTGTAGAGTTATCCTCTATGGTTAAATAATTTTGAACCATTTATGGTCACAACTCTGTCCAAGTATTATTGTATAATAGAAATTCTTTGTTAGTATCAGTTTCGTAATATATTGCACCGTCTTGAACACCTAATGATTCTACACCGTCACTACCTATTACTGAAAGGTTACAATCCGTATCAAAGTCTCCTGAATCTACATTAACAACATCTATCTGTGTTATATTAGCATCAGGAGAAGGAACAAATTTTCCTACTGATTCCTGTCTTCTCGGAGCTGTTCCTGCTCCTGCTGTTAAAGTATCTATAATATGATATATCCCCAATTTTTCTTCTCCTGAAATGTTGACGATATACATCATACAAAATTGATCCAATGAAGATAATGCTGTATTCCATACATTAGTAGATGTTCCTGTTGCATCTGTTCCACCGTTTAATGAATCTCTATAAGCATACACAGAAGATGATGAACCATTCAATCTTACTTGTGGTAAAGCAGATCCACCTGTTTCAAACTCATGCCAAAAAGCATTAATGAATTTATTTGTTGTAAATGATACTGATATTGTATCTCCTGCACTACCCAATGTTGTACTACCTGCTTTAATCCATGCCATTAGTCAGAACCCCATACCTTCATTAGTGTTTTACTTGCGAGATTACCTGAACCTGATGTGACTTTAATACTAGTTATCTGACTTGATGTGTTATCCCATTTACCAACTTGTTCTGTTCTTGTGGGAGCTGTTGATGCTCCTGCTGTATTTTGATTAACATTATTAATAATTGCTAATTTTTCATTGGCTGAATTATTAATGATAAACATATTGAAAAATTGTGGTAAATTAGCAGTTCTAGAACGTAATGCTATTGCTGATTGTGATGTACTTGTATTATCTGATCCACCATCATTTGAAAATCTATAAGAATATGTAGTTGTGTCGTTATTGAATATCATATTATAGTTTGAATCTACTGTTTGTTCTGTATATAATTGCACCCACAAATATTTTTTTTGAGAGAAAGAACCTGTATCTATATTTGTGGCAGCTCCACTTGACAAATCTACACTAGCCAATTCTTCCCAGAAATTAGTAGTATGTGTATCTGTTGGATCCCAGCCTAGTACGACTACTTCTGAGCCTGATACATAGTCACCTGAACCTATATTCACAGCTTGGATTTCGGATATTGGGTTAGTTGTTTGGGCGTGTTTGTTTGAACATTCTGCACGATTCGGAGCTGATGATGATCCACTAGCTTGACCATCAACTGCGTGAGAAATACTTAATTTTTCTTTTGTTGATAAATTAGATAAGTATTGTACTGAAAAATCAGGAACTGCCTTGCTAGTTAATGCTGTAACCATTCGTGTAAAATTACCACTTGTTACATCTCCCAATCCGTTTACTGAACGTCTATAAGCATAATTTGAACCTGTATCTGCGTTTAATCTTGTAGCTGTAGAAATTAATCCTGTGTTTAATCCATTCGTCAAAACCATGTAATATCGTTTATCTGCTAAACTGGAAACTGTGATAGTATCTCCTGCACTTCCTAATGTAGTTCTTCCTAGTTCTACCCAGCCACCAACACTACCACTTGGTAAATTTGGCAATAATGAAGGTATGGCTGGAACTGCTGGTGAGTTTATTTGAGGTGTCATATCACTACCTAATACTGTGAGATTTGAATCTGTATTAATCGTGCCACTTTGAGGTGTGAATGTTGAACTTGTTATTTGTGATGAAGTATTTGTCCATTTATAAACAACCTCATCTCTTTCAGGAGCATTACCTACTCCTGATGTTCCTTCTCTAATACTTTGAGAGATACCTAATTTTTCCTCTCCTGATATATTTACAAAATATGAAACAAGAAAAGCTCCTGTTGTATTACCATAGGATTCAAACATATTCAAATCAGATTGTGATGTTCTAGTGAAATCTGTTCCACCGTTTTGATTACCTCTATTTGCATAATTTGAACCTGTATCACTATTAAATACTGTTTCACAGAATGTTGAAGCTGATAATCCTGAAACATTACATAATATTTGATTAGTTTCACTTGCACTCATAGTTCCACTATCCATTGAGTTTGCTGAACTTGTTGTGGTTGTTGAACCAGCTTTACCCCAAGCCATTAGTTACTACCCCACACTTTGATGAATGATTCGGTATCATAACTTCCTGACTCTCCATTAGTTATATCAATTTCAGTAATCTGTGATGATGTGTTTGCCCACTTTCCTGAAATATGATATCTATCAGGTGCTGTTCCTGCTCCTGCTGTTCCCTGTCTTACTTGTTCCATAATGCTTAATTTTTCAGTTGCAGAATTGTTAATTATAAAACAATTCATAAATTGAGGAACAGTTACATTATTTGACCATTGTAAATTAGATTGAATTGTATTTGTAGAATCAGTACCACCATTGTAATTGTTTCTTCTTGCATAATTCGATCCTGTGTCATTGTTGAAAGTAACATCAATATCTACTGTTCCTGTTGGTTTTATGTATACTTGACACCACAAGTATTTCTTAGCTGTAAAAGTTCCACTTGATAAAGTATCTCCTGCACTTGATAATTCAACACTAGCTAATTGCTCCCAGAAATTTGTAGTATGTGTATCTGCTGGATCCCAACCAAGTACGACTACTTCTGAGCCAACTGCGTAATCTCCACTATGACTATTGTAAGCTTGATATGATGAAACAGCGTTTGATGTGTTTTCCCACTTGCCTACAGCTTCTACTCTTGCTGGAGCATTATTTGCTCCTGTTGCTGAGTTTTCAGCAGTATTACCTTGCCATAATTTTGTTTTATCACTTTTTCCTGTGAAATAACCAACTACGAAAGATCCTACTTGAGCTCCAGAATCAGTTTGGTCTATTCTTGATGTACTTGTTGATGTTGCATCTGCTCCACCATTATTTGATTTTCTTGAAGCGTAATTATTTCCAGTATCAGAATTAAATCTAGAATTGTAAATAATATATCCAGAAGCTTTTACATCTCCTAAAACCATATAATATGTTTTTTCAGGTAATGAAGCAACTGAAATTGTATCCCCTACACTTCCAAGTGTAGTTCTTGCCAATTCTTTCCACCCACCTTGAGTAATATCTGCTGGAACTGCTGGAGTACCTGCTGTACGTTCCGTACTTGTACCTTTGATTCGATTACCTGCTAACCATTCTACCATTTTAACTCAACCTCATTCCCGCAACCGCATTTTATAAATATTGTTTCAGTTTCACTTCTATTGGTCATTGTACTGCCACATGAGTCACAAGTGCCTTTCTTTAATCTCATATAGTTCCAACATGGCTCACAGTAATGATATTGGAACTTGATATATTGGTCATATTCGTGAGCTCCTAGTGTTGCTGTCTTGCATTTGTCACAGGTATATTTTTCCCCTGCGTTCAAATGGTCATAGTATTCTTGGCTCAATTTGGTGTGGTCACTCCATTGTAAACTATTAAATCATCTATTGTTGTAGTACAATATCCTGCTGTACTTGTACCATCATAATTACCGAATTTAATATATTTGAGATTAGACACAGTTCCTATTGTTGATATTGTAGTTGTTGCTGTTACTACAGTTGTTCCAGTATGTGATCCTGTTCTTATGTTAATTGTAAAACTATCCTCATTTCTTATTAATTCACAGTAAAAATCTGTGCCGAAATTAGATTGATGACCTGAATATGAAGCTTGACTTATGTTTGTAAATGTTCCAAGTTCTGTATTATCTTTGACTTGTGCTGACCATGTAGTACCATTATGACATACAATTCCTAGATAATCCTGTGCAGTATCAGCATTTACAGTTGAATCTTTATCACTAACACCCATTGTCATAAACGGACTATTACCGAATTCAGAAAAGTCTAAAACAAATCTTACCACAAATTTTGTACCTAAAGTAAAATCTAATTCCTTTGCAATAGTAATATTTGCATTATTATTTTCATTTTCAAATTTTACAGGATCTAGTTTTTTAGTAGTTCCATTATATGCCATTTTTGTTGAATATGATGATACCCACCCTTTATCAGTTGAGAAATCATCTTCGTATGTTGGTTGCATAGTCCAAGTGGCAGGTGTTGTTGTTGTTACACCGTTGTATAATTTCAAATTATCAACTGCAAAAGTTGTTACACCGTCATAACTAGAAGTTGCACCGTTATAGTTTTGTATTCTCCAATATCTTAATCCTGTGACACCTGATACTGTTTTTTCTAATGTTTCTGCTACTGTTCCACCCCATGTATCTGAATATCTTATACAGGTAAAATCATCTCCATCTCTTATCATTCTCATATAATATGTTGTATTACTTGCAAAGGTATCATCACTACCCCAAGTGTTGCCACTTTCCATATCCCCTGAATTTTTTGCATTGATACCAAATTTACCACCACTTCCGTCATTTTGGAAAGTGAATGAAAATCCACCTGCATTTTGGTTACTTCCTGTTCCACTTGTAATCATAAAAAAGTTTGTTGCACTTGTTCCTGTTGAATCTGTATTACTTATAATATCAAATTGGAAATCAACTACAAATTTAGTTGCACTAAGATCACTTCCTAAATCATAAATCCAATTAGTGTTTGTTCCTATACGACTAACTGTTCCTTCGATTCTTTTATCAGTTGAATCCCATGCAACTAATGTTCCATTTTGCGCTGTTTTAGTATCAGTTTCAAATGTGTCGTTAATATCAGGTGTTGATGGTTCACTAAACCAATATCTTCTTGCATTTACTTTATCTACAAACAAGGAATTGTCCTGTACGTTATCTATTCCAGGTATGGCTGCTGCTGGTGTCAAGTCAGAACCTAATACTGTAAGGTTTGTATTTGTATCATAATCTCCATTTCCTACGTTTGCTTGGTCAATATCTGTTACTTGGTCAGATGTGTTAGCCCATTTACAGGCAGTTTCCCCTCGCTGTGGTGCGTTACCTGCTCCAGAAGCATTACCATTATTTATCCAACTCAACATTAATTTTTCTTCTGATGCTATATTTACCATGTATGAAACTATGAAATTATCTCCCCCTGTTGGATTTAGTCCTGCTCCAACTCTCCAATAACTGATAGAGCCACCATTTTCTTCTGTTCCACCGTTATCCTTTGTACGATAAGCATAATTGTTTCCTGTATCTCCATTAAAGTTTCCTCTTGTTGTCAATTTGTTAGATGAACTGTTTAAAATTCCATGTTGTAATGTTTGCATTGTTTTTGATGCTGTGAAACCTGTAACATCTAATGTATCACTTGCACTACTCAAAGTTGTTGAACCAGCTTTTCCCCATGCCATCAGTTACTACCCCACACTTTGATGAATGAATCTGTACCAAATGCAGAATTAGCTACAATTCGTGTGATTTGATCACTTGTATTTGTCCATTTTCCAACGGTTTCTCTACGAGCAGGTGCGTTTCCTGCTCCTGTGGTAGCTTGCATACCATGATTTATCCATAACTTTTCATTTGAACTATTATTTACAATAAACATATTTGTGAAAAATGTTCCTGTTCCTGTGTTTGTTAAGTTATTTGTAGTTGTATTATTAATTCCAGTTGCATCTGTTCCACCATTAATACATTCACGATCGGCATAATTGCTTCCAATATCTCCATTAAATTGATAATTGATATTTGTTGAACTTGTTCCATCACAAAAACATTGTACCCAAAGATATTTTTTTGCTGTAAATGTGCCTGTGTCAAGACTTGATCCTGTTCCTGAAGTTGTTGCTAATTGCTCCCAAAAGTTATCAGTATGTGTATCATCTGGATCGTAGCCAAGTACGACTACTTCTGAGCCTGAACCAAAATTACCTGAATCATCATTATGAATACTTATTGTGTCTAAAACATTACTTGTATTAGCCCATTTACCAACAATTTCAGTACGTCTAGGTGCTGTTCCTGCTCCACTACCTTCATTATTCGTACCATGACCTATTACTAATTTCTCTTTATTTGATTTGTTTGCAATAATA
>WLWH01001016.1_pt1 | contig 20276 bp, 23 predicted proteins | sample 6712741 | NCBI WGS metagenome assembly WLWH01 (sample SAMN12718694, study PRJNA515312) | sponge metagenome | isolation source: marine sponge | host: Mycale hentscheli | place: New Zealand: South Island, Marlborough, Capsize Point | collected 2003-05-01
CACCAAGTGTATCTTCAAATTTCATCTTCTCATTCTCAACTGCTTTCCTAACTAATGTAGCCATAAGCATTTCAAATGGAGATGGTCCCGACTTAGGTTTAGGTAATGTCATCCAATAGATACCATATCTAAGTAACTTAACTCTAAAAGATTTTTCATCTTTCATATCTTCTGGATTAATTATTATTTTCTCATCTTGAAACTTAAATGTGTATTCAATTGATTTAGTGGATCTAATAAACTCTACATCTTCAAAGTCATCAATCATATCTGGTACTTGTGAACCAATACCAAGCTTTCTTAATTTACATAAGTCTTTATTACATATAGGTGTAATAGCATTAAGCTTAGGTGGACATTTATAATTATAATCTTTTTTAACAACTGATTTAGCAACAGATGCCTCAACTTCTTTTGGATCCATTGGTGTTACAAATAACTCTTGATTTCTTTTTTGTAATATATCACTCATATCTTTTGCATTAATATTACCGTCAGCTTTTTTCATCTCCAAAACACCAACGTTGTAAAGTAAATCATTCCTGTGGCTACCAGACCATTTATCCATAATCATTTTTTGAATACATGGTGGATAATGTTTCCAATCTTGTTCTGGTTCATATTCTTTTACTTTTAAATTATTAAGTTCTTTTAAAGATATTGTTTTATTCTTAACCATTTCTAAGAACGAACCAATCATTACTGGTGTATTCTGATCGTTGTAAGCAAACTCAGTTGTAGCATTCATATTGAAGTAAGGCATATTCATACACTTATTCATTGGAAATACTTCTAATGCCTGAAAGAAATTTTTATTCCATTCATTTAATTTTTTAAGAACATCTTTAACTGGATACCAATCGTCTAAAAATAAAAATAAATGTAAACCACCAGACTTAGATCTCACTGGGACCAATGGTAATTGATTATCTCTTAATATATCTATAACTTTTTTTTGTGAATAATCTTTATAACTTTGTGGGTCTATATCTATACATCCCCATTTGCATACATCACCTTTCTCTGGCTGTATCCCTATTCTTTGTTTACCTTCTAAATGATTTTTCCATAATTCAAGAGTAATTGGTTCATGTATCGTAAGACACTTAACCTCAACCTTACCCCTCTCATCTACTCCTCCTGTTGGAGAAGTAGTGAGATAGAGTTCAGAATTACCCTCAAATATCTTTAAGAGTTTTTGCTCCATGGTTAATTAAAATGGAGTTGCTTCTTTAGGTGCGTTTCCTTGTGATTGATTCTCCTGGGAGAAATCAACCTTACCAAAGATATCACTCTTCATTGCACTCTTATAAAACCCTTGAGTAGCCTCTAATACTTTTAAATGATCAGTTGCGTTCAAGAATGAATTAAATTCTATCACCCATCCATACCATGAGTTTTTAGAATTAGATTCTTTAGTTGTACTCAATTTATAAGTCGTAGACCAAGAAGCAGGATTGTACATCCCGTTCTTACCCTGCGTTCTTCTAGATTGAATCATAGAGTTCCAAGTTTTAGATTTCTTTTTCTGAGTTGACTTTAAAGGTATCAAGGCTTGTTCAATTGGATTTAAATCTTTGTCCAATATGTAAACAAAATGATTTCCTGTATCCTCGATATAATTACCATTAGGCAATCTATCTTTATTATCTGCAGACCTTGTAGTCTCAGACATAATTGCAGGATCCGTGTGTATTGCTACAGGTCTTCCTAAACCTTCACCTTTGTCCTTCCACTCATTAAATGTGTTTATGTAAAGACATGGTGCTACTAGCAGACCTTCTTTACCTTTCCACACTGTACCAGATGTTTCACTCCATATATCGCCCTGTCTTGCAGACTCGACAAATTTACCATCTGTCTCATCTAACACAGGAGAGTTAGCATAAAGTATTTTTAACATTGGAAGTTTTTGATCTCGAGCTGTTGTAAACTCTTGACCTTGGCCTGCCATACTCTCTAAATCAAATTGAGCTGGTAGGTTTTCTTTTTTTGTTGCTATCGCTTTTTCTTGTTGCTTTTCTATCATGATTACTCCTTCGTGGTTATTTTAGTTTTATTTGCAACGTAGGTTCCAAACAATTCTGCAGGAACATCTTTACCTAAATCTGCAATCTGTTCTTTTACAAACGATCTAAGACTACTTGGGTGTACTGATGTTTTCTGTTGAACTGCCAGACCTTTATTCTTCAACTCTTCTACAAGTGCTTTAGCTTCATTGTCTTGCTTCATTTTAAACTCCAAAGATACTTGGTTTTTAATCAAGTCTCCATGGCCGTTTGCACGTAGCCATTCAAAAGCTTCTTCACTTCTAGATGCTGGTATTCTTGCAGAGTAGAACGGTTTAACCTCTACGGATATTCCACCTTCGAGTTTAATTAACTCTACACCTGCTTGTTGCATTAAGTTTGGAATTGTTTGCTCAGAAAGATTAGTCTCAACTTCTTTTAACTTCTTTAGTTCTTCTTCAGCCGTTGCTATTTTTTTCTGAGTTTCCAATAACTTTTTGCAAGATTCGGTAATGTCAGATGACATCGCCATATCTATCTTTACAATAGATTCTGCTTCTAAGTCCATAAGAACCTCCTTGATCGAATCAATATATTATTTGTTTGATCTTTGCAAATAAATAATTTAAATAATTTTACAATGTATAAATACAAAACAGAGCCCTTCAGTCATCAAAGAAGATCATTAGTAGAAGGGGCTAAACCTTACAACTTTGCATACTTTATGGAGATGGGAACAGGTAAGACCAAGGTTGCTATAGATAATGCAGCTTATTTGTATCAAGATAAAAGAATTGATTTTGCATTTGTTATTGCACCAAACTCTGTATACCAAAATTGGAAAAAAGAAATTGATGTCCATTGCCCAGAAGATACTAACATTTATACTTGGAAAGTTTCTAAAGATAAAACATTTAGGATGGATCCAGATAAACTTACATTTGTACTTATGAATGTTGAAGCGTTATCTCATGCTTCAGGTAAGAAGTGGTTAGAATCTAAATTACAAAAACATGGTATGAGAAGTATGATTATATTAGATGAAAGTACTTCAATTAAAAATTTAAGAGCATCAAGAACTAAGGCTATAATTAAACTAGGCCAACTTGCTAGATACAAAAGAATTCTTACAGGTTCTCCTATAACTAAGTCTCCATTAGATTTGTTTTCACAATGCGCATTCTTAGATAAGAAGTTATTAGGATATGAGAATTACACAGTATTTAAATCTAAGTATGCAGTTATGTTTAGTATAGAACGTGGTGGATATAACATACAGATACCAAAGTATTATGTTAACTTAGAAGAGCTAGAATATAAATTAAAAAACTTTTCATACAGAGTAAGAAAAAAAGATTGTCTTGATCTACCAGAAAAAATGTATGTACAAAGATATGTGGATCTACCAGATGAACAAAGAAAAGCTTATGAGCAATTGAAAGAATCTGCTCTCATGATTCTTAGAGATGCAGAAGTATCTTACAATAATAAACTTACTGAACTACTTAAACTACAACAAGTAGCTAATGGGTTTGTAAAAACAAATGAAGGTGACATTGTTGATTTTAAAACCAATGCGAAACTAAAAGAGTTAATGAGTATTATTGAAGAGACTCAAGATAAATGTATTATCTGGGCAAACTATGTGCATAACATTGAAGGCATTAAAAAGAAATTAGCCGAGACTTATGGTGTAGACTCAGTAGTATCTATCTATGGTAAAGACTCTGTTGATGTTCGTAATCAAGCAGTAGAAAAATTTCAAAATAAAGAAGAGTGTAGATTCTTAGTAGGTAACCCAACGGTAGGTGGTTATGGTTTAACATTGACTGCTGCTAAGTATGTTATCTATTTTAGTAATTCATATAATCTTGAAGTAAGACAACAGAGTGAAGACAGGGCTCATAGAATAGGACAGAAGTCTCAAGTAACTTACATTGATATAATTGCTAGAGATACTATTGATCAAATGGTATTACACAATCTTGAAAACAAAATTGAATTATCTGCTAAGACTCTTGGGGAACAGGTTCAGAAGTGGCTTTAGTCTTATGGTAGTTATCAACTCTCTCTAACCATTTCGCTTCATACTCATCTAATTTTTCTTGATCCATTTTAAACTCTTGATAAATTTTATCTTTAGTACAAACACAGATAAGTCCTTGTGTTATGGGACCATATTGTTTCTTATGTGCTAGTGAATATGCTGCTATTTGATAATAATAATCTTCAACATATTCTTCTCTTTTTAATTTGTTTGATTGCTTAAAGTCAATGATCGTAGGTTGATCATCATATAAACCAACTACATCGGTTGCACCTGCCCATCTATCTTCATATGCAAGACTAACTTCATTACCCCATACTTCTTTTAACTTACCTAAGTTCTCTACAATTTCGTGAGCCATGAGTCGTGGTAAGGCACCCTCTGGTGATAGATTAATGTAACCTCTACCATCAATATAATTCTCTAATACATAGTGCATCTCAGTTCCCCGAGTTGCAGCTTGGTTAGTTATACGTTGCGCTTCTTGGTATCCTACTCTTTCACGCCATGCATCTAATCCTGCTTTCTTATCTTCTGATTGTGTAGCTGATAATATAGTTGTGACTGACGGTATCTTTATATCTCCAACATTATAGTGCCGTGAGCCGAGGTCATTGTCTCGAGTATACTTAGCATACTCATATTTCTTTTCGAGTTTTAAGTCGGTAATATAAAATGAATTATTTTCTCTAACAAGACGCACAAGGTCTTTTAGTTTATTTTAAATACAAGGGCAACTATTATTCCTATCATTGATGTCATTAAAAATGCAGTTGAAGATATTAGAATCTTTTCAATTCTATGTATATCTGTATGTAATTCTTTTATTTGTTTATTTGTATTTTCTTGCATAATTCTACATAACTTCTCATGATCATCCATTCTTTGATGAGCGAGTATATCTTTATTAGAAGCTTTTCTTGGCACTGACTATCCCTCCCTTATTAAAAAGGTTTAGGGCTTGAGCCATTTGAGTATTTGATCCACTTGGTGCTTGAGTTGTATTGCCTTGAGGTATTACAGGAAAGTCACTTGGTTGTACATTTGGTAGTGGCACTGCACTTGATTCTTTTTTCTGCTCTACTGCATCTAAATAATTTTGTAGTCCATCTTTAACATCTTTTGCTTCTGCTTCTGGTATAATTCCTAATGTAACTAATCGTCCAAGCATTTGATTATAAAGTGACTGCATTCTTTTTGGTGTATTAGTTTGCTCGCTTACTTCTTTAAGCGTACTTTTAAATGCTAACTCTTGAAACTTAGGGTCTAGCATAGCTTTACCAATATACTTAGGTGCAATGATTACACCTAATGCAGGAACAATACCACCCATTGCTGCGGCACCCCCAACTGCAACATTGGCAGGTGAAAGTAATCCTCCACCCCATTGTAATACCTGACCTGCAGCACCAGCTTGTTTTAGCTGAATAAGCACTCCACCAGGTACACCACTTATGTCCGATATTCTACCTTGTGCAAAACCAAGAGTAGTTTTTAAATTATCTAATTTAATTAAATCACTTTTATCTTTGAATAATAATTCTAAAGTTTCTCTATTATTATCAAGAGCTGAAGTAAATTTTCTAATGTTATAAAAACCACCAAACTGAACATCTTCTGTAAATGATTTAGCTAACATATTTTGTAAATAGTGACCTCTTAAACTATCTTTTAAACTTTTAGCTTGTGCTGGTGTAATAGCATTTCCAATAGCTTCTTTGAAAGCTGGATTCTTTGTTAGTTGTGGAAGTGAATCAATATCGCTTAAAACTCTTCTTAGTAAATCTGTTTTCTCTCCATCAGTAATTCTTGAAAACACTGTTCCTAAATCTGCAGTCGCATTTGCAGCTTTAGCTAATATTGCAACAGTTGTACCTCTTGCAAATACATTCATACCTTGCTCGTAAAATTCTTTTGCAGCCTCTAAAGCTTCTGCTGCTTTAGGATTTAAACCAGACTTCTTTAGGTAGTCTGGAGACATCATGTCGTCCATAGTTTTAATAATATTATCTACTTGAAATAATTCATCTTTAGGTACACCTTGAGTTTTTAATATTTGTTTTTGAGCGGCTACATCAGATCTAATCTTTGCTAATTGTTTGTAAGATACCAAACCGTTTCCTGCAGTTGGATCAGCAAATTTATTAAGATCACTTGCTAGGTCATCTATAGTTTCTCTTATTGGATTTCTTCTTCCAGATCCTAATCCTTGGCTTATATTTTCTTGAAGTTCAGCTACAGTTTCACTTAAACTATTTCTAGTCCCTACTTTTTGAAAAATACTTAATGCTGGTTTTGTTTTAGCTGCACCTAGTAGATCATCAACTTTTTGATACATTGAGTCTGATGCAGTTCTAAATAATTGATCTGCATTGTTAAACATATTTAGAAACATAGTTCCAACTTCAGATTTATTTCTAGCTAAACTACCTTCTGTTAATTCTTGTACAGTATCATAAGCAACTTTATCACCTATATCTTTAAGTGCTCTATATCTAGAACCATATGCTGCACCCCCTAAAATAGATTTGGATATAATTGTTTCTGCAATATTAATACCTTGATTATTAGTTTTAAAAGCAGGAGTTAATCCTTTTTGTGCTTCTATTGCAGATCGTTTAAGTGTTTCAAATTCATCAGGATTTATCTTTCTATCCTTCATATATTTTTTTATAATCTCATCATCTGGCACCATATCTTTAATAGCTTTAGCTTGATTAACAGGACTTAATTTTGATAGATTTTCTGCAGTTTCTTTTCCATATAAAATTTCATATGATTTATTTTTTAAACCTTGTTCAGCTATTTCAGATCCTTGTAATACTTCTGCAAATTGTCTTGGCTTACTTATTATTTTTCCAATGATTGGCGCAGCTTTAATTGCTAATGGTGCACCCACAGCTTCACCTAATGCTCCTTCTCCTGCAGCTCTTACAACTTCTTTTACAATATCTTCTTTAGGGTCAAATGTTTGTGCAACTACTGCACCGGCCCCACCCCCTGCACCTGACGCTGCAGATGCTTTAGCTAGTGCTTTTATAAAAGGCATACTTCTCATACCAACCTGTCTTACAAGACCTGGTAAAGTAAAACCTCCTCCAGCTATTGATCCTAAAATAGAACCTCCTACTTCAGTTAAAATTCTACCAAAGCTAGATCCTTCTGAATATTTTTGTGCTTCTTCATCTCCTACTGCATTTGATATTCCATCTACATTCAAAGTAGTTAGTGCTTTTTTTATATCATCGGCTTCTTGTTGTGTAGGCTTATCGCCCTCTATCTCAACAACACCTAATCCTCTAACATTAATTTTTCCCATTATTCTACCAACACTAAGTTGTCACCTGTAAAATCATACATATCTAATTTAGGATCGTATGATAATTCTTCAGGGTTTACATTAATACCAAATTTTTGGAACGCATCGGCATAGCTACTTAGATTACCAGGATCTGTAACGGTACCATCACTACCTAATCTTTGATCTATTTCCATAAGTTTTTCTTTCATAACATTTACCTTAGCTCTAATGTTATCATCGTTATCTGTGATAGTGGGTAGTAGTGCATTGAAACTTGCTTCCTCTAAAGGACCAACCTGTGCACCCCTTAGTGCTTTAATCGCACTCTTTTTAAATTCTTCAATTGTTACATTGAACTGTGCAGCTCTTGGATCTAGGTTTAATGCTGCTTTAACTTTTGCGTATCTTCCTGCAATTGGGCCTGTATCTATCTGTTCAGTGTATTTTAAAATTTTATCTGCTTGTTTTAAAGTAGCTGATCTATCTGCAGCTTTCTCTCTTTCACCTGCAGTAGGCTTATCTGCAATACCTGTAACAGTATCACCCTCTACATTTACAATTAATCTATCTGCTTTGTTATAACCTAATTGTACTTTTTCTTCTGCAGTTGCAGCTCTAATACTTTTCTTAGGTTTGTTTTTTTCAGCTCTTAATTTATCAAGGCTAATCATTGTAGCTGGTAGTTGTGATACCCCTTCTCCTAAAGCACTTAATGCAGGACCAATACCAGATCCTTTAGCTTGTAATAATGGTCCCGCTAAAGTTGCGGCATAAATAGCTTTTTCTCTTGAAGTAAGTGATCCTAAACCACCTTCATTAAAATGTTTTACAACAGGCTTTAAAGACTTGAAGTATCTATCCTTAAACATTTTACGAGTTAATACTTTATCCATAACTACCTCGGTTGCATCATGTTATATGTAGCGTATGCGCCTAGTCCAGCACCTGCTGCTTGTGCTAGTGGGTTAGAGCCGGGAGACGTGGTTGCTGTAATACTACTCTGTGTAGTAGGCAAGTTAGTCATAATACCTTTCATAAACTCTACTCTTTGATAAGGTTCGTATGCTCTTTGTAATTCTGTTGCTCTTTGAGCGTCTAATGCTCTTTGGCCAATACCTCTTTGTACTGCACCTGCTTGCATCTGTGCATTAATATCTGCAAGACTCATAGCTTGTTGTTGTGCACCTAATTGACCTAACATTTGTCCACCTGCAAGTTGTTGTTGTCTTTGAGTTTGTGCTGCTTGTAATGCAGTTTGAAAACCTTGTGCCTGTGCTTGACCCATAGCTGAAAGTGTTCTTCCTTGAAGTTCTGCTTGTTGGACTCCTTCTCTACCACCTCCGAACGCTCCTGCTTGAATAGCATTGGCACCCACTTGCTGTGCCATCATTTGTCCTTGTCTACCAATTTCATTTGTGACGTATTGTTGATAAGGATTTAAAAATTGTCCTATGTTTGGATTTGCCATACCTGTCTGTATTGATCCAATACCTGCTCCAACTGTTCCTGCGCCAACACCTGTTTGACCTGCTTGAGTAATACCTGCTTGTTCTAAAGGAGAAAGACCTGCAACTTGAATACCAGGAATAGATACAGGTTGTGAAGCTAAACCTGCTGCTTGATCATAAAGTGCTAATTTTCTAGCCTCAACTTCTGGTGCTTCTCTTGCAATTGTAGTTTGTGTACCGGAGCCACCTCCGCCTCCTCCACCACCACCAAGATATTGTTTTAATCCTGTAGTAGGATTGATGCTTCCTTGACCACCAACACTTTTTAAAAGTGTAGATTCAAATTTATTTATATGTGCAAGTTCAGTATCTCCACCAATACCTTTACCTGCTATATCTTTATATAACTCTGTAAATAGTTTTATCTTTTCTTGTATGTTTAATTTTTTTATATTTATCATAAGTCTTTTTCTACTTGAACATGTGTTGCCACATATCCTTTTTGTTTAAATAAAGGGACATAACCTGGCCTTGAAAAGATTTCCATTTTTTTACAACCTTGTTCTTTAGCCCATTCAGCCACTTTATCGATTTGATCAAACCATTCTTTATACCTTTTACCAGTGACGATTTTAGCATCACAAACTTTGTAATTAGGGTAGTCTCTAATTTCAGTAACACCCACACATAAAATTTCGTTAGCATCTGTAACAGCCATCCAAAGCTGCATTGTACCTTGTTTACAATGTTCTTTAATATGCTCTTCACTTATAAATCCTCCTGCTCTGATACAAGCTTTGTGCACTAATTCTTTTGCTAAAGGCCATACTTTATCAATCTCCTCTTTACTGAATTGTATCAGATTTGTTGTCATTAACTAAATCGTAAATTCTTTTTAATTTTTTTTGTTGATCGTAGAAAAAATCTGCACCAGCTTTTCTCATACTCTTATAACTCTTTGGATCTCCACCAGATAATATACCTGCACCTAATACTGCATCTGCACGTGATACAAACTCTCCATCAGCTAATTGTGCTAACATTGTATCTTCATCCTTATCCCCGTTACCTGAGCCATCTTCTACATACCCTTCGGCTCTTACATAATTATTATAATCGTTTTCATTGTGGTCTGTTTTAGATGGTAGATAGTTAACACCACCTTTATTAAATTTTGGTATAACTGTTGCTAGTCCACCTTGGTTTGCATAAAACATATCTGATCTAATTGTTTCATCCATTGAAGGTTGTGTATTTGTTGCTGGAACAAAAGCACCTTCTAGTTTTCCAGATTGCTCTTCATATGCTTTTTTATAATCTTCTGGGTCGTAGCCTTTTATTTTACCGTCATCCTCATCACCACCAGCTAACAATGGAAGTAGTGTTGATGCAGTAACTAATTTAGTTCCTGTATCCATTCCTAAAATTCCAGAACCTTTCATAGCTTCTGCTATTTGAGTTTTAGTAGCACCTTCTCCTAAAGCTGTTTTAGCAGCTTCTTGGGTCATTGCTTTTTGTCCAAGGATACCTTTAAGACCACTGAATGCAGACCCTTGTCCAATGTTGCCTAAAAAACCTTTTCCTGCTGTAACACCTGGAATACTACCTGCACCTGCAGCCGCCCCAAAGGCATATGCTCCGCCACCTAATAGAGCTGCATCTCTCAATGCTCTCTTTGTTGATTTACCTCGAAGTTTTTGTACGCCAAAAGTGGCTAGTGCTATTGTAAATGGATCCATAGTCTAATTAATTAATTATAGACAATATTACCATTTTAGTCGCTTGGTTTCAACTCATCAGCAAACCGTCCTTCATACTGATGCTCACCTATATGTACAATAGTATCACCAATATAGGCATAACATTTGCCACCTATATCCTTCCATAGCTTACAGAAAGAGAAGTCCTCTCCTAGGTAAGTCTTGGTCTCAGGGTCGTGAATCGTGTCAAAAAAATTCCACATATTTGGCTTATTAATATATTCCCCATTAATAACGGTCTTTTGTACGATAGCTTTTTCTGGATAAGCTTTAATCATTTTATCTATAACTGATCTTTTAATTAACATGCATCCCGTTGGACTATGGGTTACTTCCATAACCCCCTTATCTAACTTTATATCCTTATCATCCTCTACTCTAATAGGATAAGTATTAAAGGATTTTTTAAGATCATTCATTGTTTTAATTTTATTATTCTTAATATTATCCATTGCTTTATCCCACATCATTGTTTTAAGAGGATAAGGAATTGATATAATATCTTTATCTTTTTCAATCATTTTAATAATAGATTCTGCATGAAAATAAATATCTGAATCAATAAATAACATGTGAGTAAAATTAGATTCGATAAATCCTGACACACATAAATTTCTTCCTTGAGTTACTAAAGAAGACTTCATTAATTGAAATGTAATTTGTATATTTTTTTTAAAGGTTAATTTTTGTAATTCTAATAATGCTTGAGTGTAATGAATTGAACATTCACTATGTACAGGAGTTGCTACAAAAATAGAGTAGGGTTTTGTATCACCACTTGTATTATTTTTCCACAAAGGGGTGATTGATTTGTCAAATGGTTTTGAGTCTATTTTTAATTCTTTTAAAGTTTGGTAAGTATCTTTATTTATTGTTTCTTTCACTAATGGCTCCTTTCAAAAAGCTTGTCCATTCCATTCCTTTTTTCTTCCAACTATAAAATCTTTTATAAAACTTTTGTTGTTCTTCTAAATGATCTTGTATAAAATCTTCATGTAGATAACTTGCTGCAACTTCAATAGCATTGCCAGTAGCTATGGCCATACTCTCATAATTATTAGAGTAATTTACATATACAGGCCACTCAGCACATGTTTCGTATAACGCTCCAAAGTTATTGGTAATAACATGAACTCCAGAAGCTAATGCTTCTAAAGCTGAAGCACATGAAGTTTCTTCAAATATAGATGGGTATACAAACATATCATAGCTAGGCATTACCTCTCTTATATATTCATTAGGTTTATAACCAATATAATTTACATTAGATAATTTTTCTGCTTGTTCATATAAAGGTTTAAATTGTTCGTCATTTTGTTTTTTAAATTCATCTCCATAGACTTGAGTAGAACTGTATACATCTAATATAATATTAGGGTTTTTTATTTCTTGCATTGCACGAAGAACAATATTTAATCCTCTCCACGGAGTACAGTGATGTATAAGTTTTATTGGATCACCCTTCTTATATATTTTTCTTTTAGGAAATTTTTCAATACCATTTTTAATAACAATACATTTTTCAGTTGGCACATCAAAAAAGTACCTAAATTTTTCATAGTTCCAATGACTATTAAATACATACCAATCATATTCATTGTGTCTTGATTTATCACTAAAGAATTTTTGTAAGTTAGGTTGATCCCAAGAATTTTTTTGCCAAAGAATATTTAATTTATTCGGATCAATCGGAACCTTACCTGGTATAGATGTACATATTTGAACTTTATCTAAAATATCTTTAGAGACATGCTTATGAAGCATCTCCATTTGGATTTCGGTTGCGCCTCGAGGTTGCATTATTTTTTTGTGGCAGCTCCCATAGTAACTTTAGTAACTTTAATTTCGAGGTCTTGTCTAAAATCATCCACAGTAGTGTCAGTATTGGGATCAGCAACATCAGCATTAAAATCATCTTTACTAGCATAAACTTTACCAGTCCTTTTGTGTTTAATAATTTCTTTTGCTTCTGCTGGTATTTTAATTATATCACTCATTTCTGTCTCCGTCCTTGTCTATTGTATTTTTTGTTGTTCTGCAACTTCTTTTTTTTGTTAGGGCTCTTACAGTGTCTTCTAGGTCTTTTCCTAGGCTTATCTCTTTCAACAAAGTCTTTAAATTTCCTAGCCATTTTCCTGTGAACGATCTATCAGAGCATAACTAATAGATCCTGTAATTTCATTTGCTGTATCGGCTTGAACTTTAAGAATATCATTTGCTTCCATATTTAAACTAGATTTTATAAAATTTTCAAAACCTGCTGATAAACTTTGATGAGCAATATCCACATCAGATCCTCCAGATTTTTGTAAAAATACATCTACAACAATATTTCCTCCAGCTTGATGACAAATTTGTAATGACTTACCAATAATAGTTGCATCTGATGGACACGTTAAAATAGTAGTCACATTAGTTGTAGTTAAATCAAATGTTTCGCTTTTATATCTTATTGTCATTGCATAAAGTAATTAAACGAATCTTGTTCGTTTTTCAAGTCTTGTTGATAAGAAGTATTTAGTTGGTTTTCAACAGTAGCTATTGCTTGGTTAATTTGTCTAAAACCTTCTGTAGTATATTCTTGTGGTGGTTCAGGAACATATACGTTTATCTTAGCCATTATCTTCTACCATCTGGGTTAACATCTGCTCTAAATGTACCAAATCTCCAAGTCTCATCTACTGCGGTGTTTTGTATTTTAATATTTGCAAGTCTTCCTCTAGCTCTAGTATCAATTTTTTCTGTTGAAGAATTTATAGTAAAAGGACCAAGTTGTGAAGATGCTCCTGAATCAATTGGAAAATTTTTTAAGAAAATTGTAACAATTGCATTACCTTGAAGATTTTTAAAATCAGGTAAGAATCTACTTAGTCTTAACATATATTGACCATCACCTTCTATAGGTAAATCAAAATCTCCTGATTGTATATATGCTGATATAGCTGTCTCTGTTCCATCCAAAGCTATTTCATTATTACCTACTTCATGAGCATAGTAAGTAGTTGAACCAAAAGTATTTGTTGCTCCACTTATATTTGAAATTGTTGGTATAGCAGTAGAATCATATTCTGTTGCGTAAGGTACATCATATGTACTTGCATCTGCGTAAGAACTTCTAGCAAGTGTCATTGTAGACCAAGTGTTTTCTACATAATTATAAACTACAGCTCTGTTATTTTGTACTGCAGGGCTTCCTGCAGGGGTACCTGCTGGATAGAACCACACAATCTCATTAAACAAAGAGTTGTGTGAACCATATATAATTTCATTAGATGAATAGTTTATTCCCACATTTGATCCGGTAGTCGTGAATACAAAGTCTTCAACAAGTGATGGAAGTAATTTAACGGTACCATCAAATACAAAGAAGCCTCCCCCTGCTCCCATCCAAAATACTTTACCATCTGCGTATACAGTTGCATGTTGTCCAATACATCCACAGTTGGAACCCACTTGTCTGATTGAGAAAGTAAATGGTGGTCCTACAAACTGCATAGTGTATGCTGCTTGATCTGTTAGAATTAAATTATAGTCTTTACCAGATACTGCAGCTACGATTTTATTACCTGTATCTAATCTAAATGTTCCAGCAGTATTTACTGAAGTTGGTTGATAAACATTATAATTTTCTTGATCACTAAATCTAATAAACATAGGGTCTTGCGTAGTAGAATCCCCTATAGTTGTTTCAGTTCCAAAGTGAACTACGTGTCTATCTCTATCTGAAGTTATCGTTAATCTTGTTGCTGTTGGAGCACCTGCCATAAGAGTTGCTCTTTGTTCTAATGGATTTGATACACCAGGGTTCCATACAAATGTTTTACCATCTTTAATAGTTGCTATTAATTGTTCTCCAAAGTTATCAAGTGACCATGATCCAGGATCAAGAATCAAAGAAGAAGTAGTTGTTCCAGAACCCCAAGTTAATCTACTCCAAGTTCCTGTACCCCAACCATAACCATATGTTTGTATTGTTGGACCTATTTCTTCATAAGGATTAATACTTGCAGATCCTGCTGCAGTCATTCCTGTACCAGATTCATTTGTTACCATTTGAATTGTAAAACTATCTGCATCTGGTGTAGTTAAAATTTCAAAAGTATAATCTTCAAAATCGGCTACTGTAAAACCTGTTGCCCCTCCTCCAGGTAAAGTGACTGAAGTAAATGTTATGTATTCCCCTATGTCTAATGCGTGACTTGTTTTATTTACAGTCACAGTGTTTGATCCATTTGTAGATGTAAAAGTTGCACCTGTTAAAGCAGTTGCTAAAGGTGTTACATCATAAAATTTATCTTCATAATAAATATATAAAGCTTTAGAAGTACCAAGTGCAGCATATCTTCTTCCATCTAAATCTGTCCAAGTGTGTTGTGCACGAGTGGGTCCTGCAATTGTTTCTTGACCAATAGCTGTATAACCACCTATTTTTTCTGGTTGGCCATATCTAAATCTGACAAAATCTCCATCAATCCATTGTCCTTCTGCTCCTGATGGGGTATCTGCTTTATTTATTCCTGGTCGAATAGTTACGTTTGTTAAAGGCATAAGCCATTTTACATCATTTTAGAGCTTCATCCAAGTCGCAGGGGAAGGTATATTATGTTCAGATTTAATACCTTCTTTCATTGTTAACATAATATCGCCTGATATAGATAACCTTGGTATATCTTTAGTGTTCTTTCCAGTTTCATGAAATATCATTGATGGAAATATAATTAAATTTCCTGTCTCTGCAGGATATTCAGCTTTTGCATAATTACTATTATCCCATTTTGTAAAATAAGGGTCTCTTCTAGGTACACTTAAACCTACTTTAGTTGCTGCATCATCTAAAAAAAATAGATTACCTTGATCTTCGGCTTGAGGATAATACACAAAAGAATAGTGACTACTCATATGTCTGTGGTAAGCAATGAATTGATCTTTGTTTGATAAGGTTGCCCATGATTTAGTTATGTGTGTTTCAAATAAATCTAAATTGTAATTTGTAGATTTTAAAAAATTAATGATTTCTTTACTTATTTTCTTATAAATATCTTTGAATCTTTTATCTCTGTGTAAGTTATCATCTATTGATTGAAGTTCTTTTGGTTTTACATCCGTTGTCCGTGAATACTGAGAATTGGTTGGAGTAATATCTCTTAGTATTATAGGTACAATTTTTTTATTTATCTCTTCAAAGTTTTCTAACTTAGTTATAAAAATTGGATAACCAAACCATTTAGATATATTTGCCATAAGGCACTATACTAATTAACTCGTAAGAATCTATACTTAACTTCTCCAGAACCACCGTTAGCACCAAAAGTAGAACCAGTATTTACTTGAGCAGCTCCACCTCCACCACCTGATCCTCTTGTACCTACAGAACCTGCTGTACCTGAACCAGAAGAAGATCCTCCAGATCCCCCAGAAACATTTCCTGCAAAAGAATCTGCGCCATCTGAACCACCTATTCTACAGTTGTCCCCACCACAGTTTCCATTATTATCACCTGTTGCACCATTACCAGACTGATTGAAAGAACCTACAGGTCCCGATGTATTTGTTGTTACCGCTTTAGAAGTTCCATCACTATCTCTAAAATTACCTGAAGTGATAAGTGTTGCTGATATTGTAGCTGATCCTGCGGTACCTGCCGTGTTAGATCTTAATGGTCCTTGTACACCACCTCCAGTATAAGATGCTGCACCTCCTCCACTTAATGTAAATATTGCTCCTGTTGTTGAACCGGATAATGTAGTGGTTCCTCCTGGAGAACCTCCGCCACCACCTGTAAACGAACTTCCACTGTTAGCAGCACCCCCAGCTGAACCTATTGAATAAGATATTGTCTCTCCTTCTGTTACAGAATAAATTTGATCAGATACATAAGCACCAGATCCACCACCTGCTCCAGCAGATTCACCGCCTGCTTTATCATAATCTGCACCTCTAGCTCCACCACCTCCTCCTCCAGCTCCTGCTTGAACATGAATTGCATTAGCACCTTGTGGTACTGAAAAAGTTCCTGAACCTGAACTTAATGTTGTAAAAGATGTTGCTTCAAAAGCTGCGAATACTAATTCCCAAACACCAGATACTTTTGCATATATCTCATCTGCTTCTTGCCAAACGCCTGATACTTTTCCGTATGCGTTATCTATCTCTTGGAATGTTCCTGATACTTTGCCATAGGTATTAGCCATTAAAACTCCTATGAATATTTAAACCAAATGTCTCCATCACTACCTCCTGAAGGAGAAGATGTACTTATTGTGAATTTTCTTTGTAACTTATCAGCCGTTACAGCATCGTTAGCAATTTTAGCTGTGGTTACATTTACGTTAGAAATGTTAACGGTCAATACAGCATTATCAGCGATGGCTGCACTTACTACTGCATCATCAGCAATTTTTGCGCTAGTCACTGCATCATCAGCAATTGAAGCTGTCGCTATTGTGCCACCTAATGTATCTAGTGATACTTCATTAAGGTTTGTACCATCAGCATATGCTGCATAAATTTTTGAAGCATCTATTGTAAAGCCCGTTCCTGAAGCAGTTTTAATAGTAAGGTTTGTTGGGTTAGTTATTAATCTGCAATCAAATATATAAAATTTTTCTATAGAGTCTGGTATTGTAACTGTTGTTGCACCAGAAAGAGTAATTGTTGCAAATTTAATTACCATATTTCTAGCAGTAGAAATAGATGCATTACTCATTACTAAAGCAGTAGTAGAACCACTTGAAAGAGTTATAGCTTCAAAACCAGCTATTGCTTGTTGTACAAGTTCTAAATTAGTATTTGTCTTAGTTCCCCATGTACCGGCATTCTCACCGGTAGCCATTAGTTCTAGTTTAAGATCTGATGAATATGTTGATGCCATAATTTGGTATTATACACTTTTTAAGCTGCCTTATCAACTTCTGTCCAAGTATTAGAAACTCCTTTATTTACCTCTGTCCAAGTGTTAGTTACATCTGGATCTACGTTAGACCATGCAGTAATTAATGGACTATTAATAGTAAATGTCATTTGAACACCTGTAACTTGTACTTCTACTCCTGGAACAGCTACTGCCGTGCCAATAGAAGATGTTAATTGAGAACCTGTTACATCTACAGGAGTATTTATATCTATAGTCTCTTCACCTAAAGCTGCTGTTATTTGACTTCCAGTTACACTTACATTTGCATCTGCGGTAGTTGTTGAAGAACCAATTGATGTTTGTAATTGACTTCCTGTAACATCAATGTCTTGACCTATTGTAGCTAAAACAGAGCCAACTGAGAATGTAGCTTGACTTCCTGTTAGAGTAGTATTTGCGTCACCTGTTACATCAACACTATTTGTTGACATAACCATATCATGTTCAGTAACAATAACACTTACATTACCATCAGCACTTACAGAATAAGTACCAAGTGATAAACTTAATTGTGAACCTGTTACTGGTACGTTTGCATTTCCTACAAGAGCCTCTTCTCCCATAGACATTGTAAGTTGAGATCCAGTTACTGCAGCACTTGCTCCAGCTTGAGCAGTAGCACTTCCAATAGAACCAGTTAATTGTGAGCCTGTAACACTTACATTAGTATTTATATCTATTGTAGAATTTCCTAGAGACCCTGTTAATTGCAGACCTGTTACATTTACATTCGCATTTGCAGTTACAGTTGAAGCACCAATAGAACCAGTTAATTGAGAACCTGTGACGGCTACATTAACACTAGTTCCTCCTAAAGAAGATATTGGTGATTGTGATAAAGCTGTAATACCTAACATATAATAAAATCCTTAAAAGGAGACAGGGGGTATGTGGTGGTGCCCTGCCTCCATCTAAGAATTATATCATCGCTTAAACCATGAAGGAAGACCTAGATGAGGTCTTTTATCAAACATATTGTCCTTTGCACCTGGTGTTTTACGATTATTATAATGTAAGAAAACTTGTACGCATTCTTTACCTTTAAATTTATTTCTCCAATGTTCTAACTCACAACCAGAATAAACCAACATATCACCTGGTTTCAAATCTACTTTGATACCTTTAGCTTTGCTTTCAGCAGTTATTTTTTTTCCATTAGGTATACCCACATTTTCATTAGGGCTAAGATATATAGGCCAATCATCACCACCTAAATTCATAGTAGTAGATATCTCACAACTAAACCTGTCTTTGTGTCTTTTTAGCTCATCACCTTTTTTATATATTCTTGCATAAGTATATGCTGGATATAATTTTAATCCTGTTTCTTCTTCCATTTTAGGAAGACATTTTAATAATAATGTTTCCATAGCCATATTAGAATACTGACTATATGTATTTGGAATCTGTTCATTCTCACCTTCGTAATATCCAATAATAGTTTCGAATGGTGAAAAGTATCTACGCTCTCTACAAGTATCGTATACTTGCTTTTGCATACTAAAATAATTTGCAACAAATGCAGCTAAGTCTTTTGATATAGCTTGACGGATAACTGTATACTTTTTCTTTTTAAAACTCATATATCTACGTTAAAATTAATAACACAACGTTTACTTTTTTCTGGTTGTTCTGCTGTGTGATAAATTTTTCCATTAAAAATAACAAGCCTACCTTGTTTTGGTTTTATTTTTTTTATTACTTTTTTATTTTTTAAAAATAAAGTTTGTCCATCAGAATCAACAACATAATACAAGTAAACTAAATGTGGCTCTGCAGAATCAACGTGTGGTGTATCAAAATTTTTATTTAGTAATTTTTTATTTAAAGGTAATTGTAATATTGATCTAGCTTGAATTACATTTTTATCTTTTACTATTGATTTTACCATGTCAAAAAAATCACTGTTAATATTGTATTTTTTTAAAACAAAATCATGAAATAAAGCTGGTCTTTGTTGTTTACCTTCATTAAAAGAAACATCTTGAGCAAAATACCATGGAAAATTTCTTTGTAACCCAAACATAGTTTCTTTAATATCATTTTGATTATTTTTAGGTATACAATTATCTATTACGTTAAACATCTTTAGCCATCTCTTTTGGTACAGCTTGTATGTTCCAATGTATAAATCTAAATGGTTCTTTACCAAAATCTACTGCAAATTCATGTTCTAAAAATCCTGGAAAGATAATTAATGTACCTGGTATGGGTTTAAAATGTACAAGTTCCGAACCTGGCCATACACCTTTTTGATTAGGTTTTATTTTTAATTTTGTAGCTCTAGCACCTGTTCTCGGTTCGTGAAATACAGGATAAGATGTTTTATCACTACACTTTAAAAAATAAAAACCTGATACGTGTTGGTTCCAATGTATATGTGCTGAATGATGACCACCACCTTTTTTTGCAAATTCTTGTACCCACAATTCAGAAAACATAGTTGTGTATTGTTGCATATCAAAACCTTGATGATCTAAATATTCCCAAGACTTTTGACCAATGTAATTTCTAAAATCTAAAAAGTCATTATCCATCGTAAGTGGTGTTGAGTGATATGATCTTCCAAAGTCTCCAAACTTTTTTATATGTGCTTTAGCTTCTGGAAAATTTCTAGCAGCTTTAATATATTTGTTAGTAGCTTTATTTAACGATTTTAGAAACTCTGGTCTTTGTTCTGACCAAATAGTTGTATTGAAATAATTATTGATAAACATTATTTAAAAGGCCTCCCTAAATGCCATACTACAAGACTGTATCTTGTACCTGATGTTACTGGTTTAACTCTATGCCAAACA
>WLWH01001019.1_pt1 | contig 20256 bp, 39 predicted proteins | sample 6712741 | NCBI WGS metagenome assembly WLWH01 (sample SAMN12718694, study PRJNA515312) | sponge metagenome | isolation source: marine sponge | host: Mycale hentscheli | place: New Zealand: South Island, Marlborough, Capsize Point | collected 2003-05-01
TAACATGAAATCATCCAAATCAATTTCATTAGGTTTATTATTTAAAGCCGCTCTAAGATTATGTCCTGAGCTTAACTTCATAGTTGGTAATTCTTTAATCTCTCTCGTCAATTGTTCTTCTGCTTGTTCTAAATGATTCAAGTATAAGTGAGTGTCTCCTAAATTACCGATTAATTGATCTGGAATCATATTCACTTCCTTAGCAATGATTTCTAATAGTAAACCATAAGAAGCTATGTTAAATGGTAAACCTAAGAATGTATCAACACTTCTTTGTTGCCAGCTTAGTGAGATTGCTCGTTTAGGTACATTATTCTCATTCATCTCTTGAACCATGTGGTCATGATGCATATGAGAACCTTTCTGCTTTCCATACCAATTAAATCTCTCGCTCTCACTCAACTCTCTTGTGTAAAGCTGAAAACCATAATGGCAGGGAGGAAGTGTCATCTCCGGCAAAAGTGCTGCATTCCAAGCATTAACCATTAATCGCCTACTATCCGGATTTGTTTTAAGGTCGTTGATTAGATTTTTGATTTGGTCTATTGGTGGATATTTAAAATAAGTTTCACCATCAATATACTCACTATCGGTAGGCCATCCTCTCCATTGCTTACCATAGATAGGTCCTAACTCACCCCATCGTTTTGCAAACTTATTATCTGTTTTGATTTTAGTAACGAATTCTCCTTGACTCATCATGTTATCATATAGCCCTACTTCAGCGATAGCCTCTTTATATTTCTTATAAGCATCACCATTCCAAATATTACAATTATTATCGACTAAATACTTGATGTTAGTATCTCCTTGTAAGAACCATAATAATTCGGTTGCCATAGTTTTAAAAGGAATTTTCTTTGTTGTTAGTAAAGGAAAACCTTCTTGCATATTATGTCTAATCGTATAACCGAATATAGATTGAGTTCCTGTACCGGTACGATCTTTCTTTGCAACACCATATTCTAGAATTGTCATTAATAATTCTTGATATTGTTTATCTAATCCGTTCATTATTTTTAATATTTTGCTTCATTACCAGATCTATCATACTTTTCAAAAACACACGTAAACTCACACGTCTCGATTTCCGATAAATTCATTACTCTATGGAATTTTCCTTTAGGGATTAAGAAAGTATCGTTAGCACTCGTACTATAACTATCTTCACCAATAATCATTGTTCCAGTTCCTTTAGTGAATATATAAACCTCTTCTTGGTTATCGTGTGAATGTCCTCTAGTAGACATTCCGGGCTTTAAAACTGTTCTTGATAATGTAAGATGTTCTAAAAAGTTATTATCCTCTAAGACATAAGTCTCATTATCTTTCATGATAACTCCATCAATCTTTTCTAATTCTACTTTCATTTATATTTTATTTTTGATAGTTTGATTCATTCCACATCTCATCCCAGAATGTAAAATCTTGATTTATTTCTGGTTTATTAGTTATATGATTCAAATCCTCGTTGGTTTCCTTTTTTGAAGGTTCTTTTCTTTTTTGCTTCTTTGGATTTTTCATGATCTTTCATTTTTTTAACATAGTTTCTTTTTCGAGGAGCATACAAATCATCCTCATCTTCAGGATCTAAGTAATTAAAATTTTTCATCGGTCTTATTCATAAGGGTCTTATTCTTAAAATATTTAATCATAATGTGAGCTGATTTGTAGTTTGTTGCTAAAGGTATATCATGTACATCACACAACCTCATCAACATACTAATATCAACATCATGTGGATGTTTATCTAAAGGATCTCTAAAAAATATTACACAATCAACAGTACCTTCAGTTACCATAGCTCCTATTTGTGCATCTCCACCCATCGGACCTGATGCGACTAATTCTACTTTTAAACCTGCATGTTGAATCATAGTACCAGTAGTACCTGTACCAACTAAATGTACGTTTCTACGTTTAAAAAAGTCTAATCTCTTCATTACAAAAGAAACCATATCTGCCTTTTTGCCATCATGTGCAATAACTGCTATTTTCATTATTTACTTGTTTTGTTACGAATTAAATTGATAGTTAATCCAATGTATGTATTGGCTTTGAATCTTTTGCCATTTACATTTAGTAAGTATTTCTTTTTACTTTTCATTTTTGTTAGTTTATATTTTTATTATTTAGGTAAGTCTGTATATTTGTTTAACGAATTTTCTTTACGTAATCTTTTTAGTATATCCTCTAGCATATCTAAATTTTCCCATTGTACTTTAGATTTAGGATCTAGTGTTTTAATTTTGTTTATCAATTCTAATCTATATTCAGTCAAATAGAATTTATCTTCAATAGCCTTTGCTAATTCGTGTATATGTCTAGGACCATTTAAGCTTATTTGTAATTTGTAATAATCCCACGCTGCAATGCAATTACCTAATTCAATTCCATTAGTAAGTTTAATTCTTAACCTGCCATTACTAAAGTTATATAAAAACCTTAAGAACCACCTAGGACACCAAGTAGGTTTTGCTTCATAATCCATTGCTAATACAAGTGGATATAATGTTTTGAATAAATCCTCATCTTCGTCTGAAGGAACATTACCTAAATACTGGTATTTTTCTTCAAAGTTCAATGGAAAAAATATCGATCGAATTGTAGACAATTTTGTTTTTTTCATGTTACCTTTAATAGTTTTGAATAATTTAAGAAGTTCATTGGGATTGTAGGTAATCTATTGAGCTTCGATCACTTGAATTAACTCGTTGATTTCATCTCGACTCATCCAACCTAAAACATCATCATCATCATCTGATACTCTTTTAGTTGCAAAGTCATCGTTATTATCTATTACAGCAACTTCAAATGATGTGTATCCTTCAGGATTACCGAAGTTTTCTCGTGGATATGAGTATGGAAATTCACCAGCACTTACACTGATCTTCCATCCATTTTTAAATTCGTACACTGCATTAATACCACCAAAGTATTGTACTAAGAATGGTAAATCCTTAAATGTTATTTGTTTCTCGTTCATTTTTTATTATCTTTAGTTGCTCCTTCTACTACGAGCGAAAATATTATTAGTATTGCTGCAAGTATTACAGATCCGGTAAATAGTTCACCCCAAAAGATGGTACTTGTGAGTAACGACATTCCAGTCACCATTGATAAGTACCATCCATGTTTATTTAAAAAATTTCTCATAAATCAAAATTTGTTTGTATTTCTTTTACTAGTTTTTTTAGTTCTTTCTTATTCAATGTTATATGAGTAAATAAATCTCCTTGAGATCTCATAGTTAATTGAAGTTTTAAACCTTCAACACCACCACTGAATCTTGTTAGATGCATTTCAGTAGTGTCCATTTGTTCGGTTTGTTCGTTGTGAAATTGTCCGCTGAGTGTTTTTAATTCCGTGCTCATGATTATTGTTTTAATTTGTTATATGTAAATATAATAAAAAAAGTTGGTAAAAAAAAATATTTTGACACTTATTTTCGGAAAGTTATTAACAATTTTTATTTGATTTACAATCTTTTTTATGTTTAAACCAACCACCACATTTGCATTTTATATAATGAATTGTAGTTGCAATTATTGGTACCGATGCCATACTAGTCCAAATGTTCGGATGAAAATGTTCACCACAAATACCGAATACATGCTTAAGTAACTCAATCATTATTTCATTAATTTCTGTAAAACAATTACTTGTATTTTCTCCCAAGACGAGAGATTCCTAGACCACATTTGCCTATCTTCTAAATTATCTAAGCGTTTCCATAGATAATGAGACATGAATAATATATCCCACGAATCAATATGAAATACTTTAACAGTTGTTTTATTCGGTAGTCTGAATTCAAAACGTAGAAGAGAACGTCTAATATAATTATGTGATACTGCTAATAAATCGAATCCCCAACAACCATCAGAGTCGTGTAGATATAGGGTAAAAAATTGTATTTCTAAGTTCCACTTTCTAGTTTTCCAACTAATTTTTTCTAATAACTTTTGTAGCATTGTGTGTAAAATTGATATATGTATTATATGATAAACTTATAGATAAGTTTCCTAGCCTACTCTATATGTTGGTCTCGCATCCTCTGTATATACTTAGCTTTAATTTTTTGTTTACGTCTTTTAACACTAGGCTTTGTATATTCTTGCAAATCTCTCTGTTTTTGTAATTGTTTTGTATTGCGAACTTTTCTTTTATAGGCTTTTAAAGCTGCATCTATTTTACCTTTCTTTACTTCTATTCTTAGCATATTTTTTCGTACTCGTATTTATTTTTTAATTTGTTAAATTCTTTACCTTGAGAATCTGCACCAAGTATAGATAAGAATTCAGTTGATGGAACGTTATCATATAAGTATGAAGATCCTGTATTAAATTCTACTAACAAAGTTTGTTTATCTGATTTGTATTCTAGCTTCTTTAATATACTAGAATTCATATTTTCTACTACTATATGCATGTGTTCTCGGTTTTTATCGTTTATCATCTTTCTGTGTCTATAAAAAATGTTTGAAACAATCTGGCGTTATGTAAATCTGTACCAAAATAATCTAATGAACAGTGGTACATATCTCCTCGATATAAGACTAATCTATTATATACGTTGCCTACCATATCGGTCATTTCCCATTTAGTATAATCTTGTGTTTCTGTATTAGCTTTACATGCTTTAGATTCCTCTTCAGTATGTTCACCATAATTCCATCCTCGCAATCCGGTTTCTTTATGTCGGAATAATCCTGTACCTGCAGTTATTGGTGCATCTGGTGTTAAATAACATACACCTGCCCATTTAGTAGTACCATCGGAATGAATCCAACTCCTATCAAATGCAGTTGTGTATTGAAATGCACCTGTATAATTGTCACCATTACCGTGGCCACCCCAATAAGTTACCTTACCTGCATGTGGAGATAATATATCTTCTATAGATTTTTTTAGGCTATTGTTAAGAAAGCTTTTAGTTCGATGTCCAGGATAGTTACCATCAACACCAAAATCTTGTTTTAATGCAAATTCTCTTACTGCATCTGGATTTTGATAGAAATCGTCTATTACAATTATATTTACATTTGATCGCATTAGTTTAATATTAGATTTTTTTCGTTTTCAAATTCTTTTAGATATCGAAATATTGCTTGTTCTTTAGCTTTTGCTTCGATCACTACATCGATATCTAAACCATAATCATTAATTTCATCATATATGAAGTCTGCATGCTTTACGATTTTTGCAGTTTCATCTTCATAAACTCGCTTTGCAGATGAATAGTGAGTACATTGACGAATACCTTTTGGCCATGTAGATGCAGCAAGTTTAAGTGCTTGTTCTTCATTTAGTGTGCCAGGATTACACCAGTTGTGATGATAGTCGAAGGTAATTGGAGTCTTTATTTTAGTATATATTAGATCGTAAAGATCTTCAGTTGTGAATAAGCTTGGTTTATCGTCGTTTTCGACAACCAAACGATCACGAGTATTTTTCTTAAGCCTTTTGAAGTTTTTACAAAAACGTTTTGCTGCTTCTTCTTTACTTCCTGTTGCACAACCTACATGAATATTGATCTTAGCGAAATGTGTTCGTGGTTGTAATAGTAAATCCATCATCTCGCCATGTTGATTAAGTTCTTTGATAGTTTTTTCTACAACTCGTTCGTTTACTGAAGCTAGTTGATTGAAAGGTCCTGGATGAACTGTTAAACGATGACCATATTTAATAGCGAGCTTACCTGCACCATTCATTAGGTTTTTAATTTTTTTGTAATCAGGTAAATCTTTTAGTTCGTATTCAGAGAACCATGGAAAGATTGCAGAAGAGAAACGAAATAGTTTGATACCGTTTGCTTCGTTCCATTTGATAATTTCGATAAGATCTCGACAATTTTGTAATGCTAATTCGCTGGCATATTTAATACCATGTTCATCGAATGTTTTCTTAATCATTTTTCGATTTGTACGAATACCTTGTGTAGATAATACAGTATTGATACAAGCGTAAGAGTAACGTTTTGACATATTGTTTTTGTGTATTTGATGTATATTAATTATATGTTGTTTTGAAACAAAAGTTTCTTATGGATGTACATTGTATTTCTTTAATTTATATTTAACCATCCATTGATTAATAAAGCTTTTACCTACACCAAGTTCTAACATAGGTGCATCATTAGGAATGATAGGCTTTCTAGCTCTTGTTGTGTTTACTTGATCTACTGACGCAGTATTAAATACTGTCATGAATATTGTTTTTGCTTTCTTTGATTTCTTCCAAACTGTTACTACAGCGGTTGGATTAATATCTTCTAATTTAATTTTCATTGTTTATTTTTTTAAGTAGCATTTGTTTTTTAACAAACGTTAATGCTGATGCAATAATTTGATGCATATCGTAATACTTATATTCTGCTAATCTGCCACCAAAGTATACATCCTCAAGTTCGTTAGCCAACTTCTTATATTTATTGTAAATATTATTATTATGGATATCATTAACTGGATAGAATGGTTCTACACCACGCTTATATTCTTTAGGATATTCCCAACTTAAATATGTTTTATCTTGATTTTGATTATCAAAATGTTTGTGTTCGATAAGTCTTGTATATGGTATATCTTCTGAAGTGTAATTCATAACAGCGACACCTTGCCAATCTTTAACATCCTTAATTATAGAAGTCCATTCAACTGATTTATATTCTAAGTCACCATAACGATAATCAAAGAATTTATCGATAGGTCCTGTGTAAATAACCTTGTTATGCTTAGGTAATTGATCTACAAAATAATCTGTGTTTAATTTAACGTCGATGCCATTTAAAAGCTTTTCAAATATTTGTGTATAACCTCCGATAGGAATTCCTTGATATCGATCATTGAAATAATTATTATCCCATGTAAATCTTACTGGCAATCTTTTAATAATAGAAGCAGGTAATTGTTTAGGATCTTTCATCCATTGCTTTTTAGTATAACCTTTAATAAGCTTTTCATAAACATCCTTACCAACTAAAGATAACGCCTGTTCTTCTAAATTACTTGGTTTATTTGTAAATCTTTGTTTAGATATTTTACCCTTTGCTTCATCTGGAGTCTTTACGTCCCATAATTTATTAAACGTCCACATACTAAAAGGCAATGAATATAATTCGCCTTCATAATTAGCAACTGGTGTATATCTAAAATTATTAAAATCTGCAAACTGGTTTATCCAATCCCATATACGTTTATCGTTCGTATGAAATATATGAGGTCCGTATGTATGAATATTAATATCCTCTATGTTTTCGGTATAGCAATTACCTCCTATATGATTTCTCTTTTCGATAACCAAGACTTTGTGCCCATGTTTTTTTAATTCATGAGCACAAATAGATCCAAAGAATCCAGATCCTACTATTAGATAATCATATATCATTTATACCGTAGTTGCAAATATATCGTTAGGATCTGTATTAGATGGTGTGTTATTAGATGATGTGTTATCTTCTACACCGTTGATCATGTTATTAAAATGTTTTATGTTATCGTCAAATCTTTCTTTATGTATTACAAATTCAGGATCGTCTTTAATTTGATTAATTAGAGATAATCCTTCCTCATATCGCCCAGTCCAATAACATGCAACTGATAATTCATCGTTAAAATATTTACCATATCCATATTTGTTAACGAATAGTAAATATTTTCTTTGAGCATTTTCTAAGCTTATTGCCTTTCCACGCTTAAGATAGTCATAGGCTAATTCACTTTCTCGTTTACCGTTTAAGTACCTACCGATTGTTAAATAAGGCTCTGCTCTATCAGGAATAAGACGTATAGCTTTATCAATAGCTTCTTTAATTTCTTTAATAGGTCTTTCCTTTCTAATTAATATTTGTCCTATACGGTGCTGTGCTTCGAATTGTTCTTCGATCCAAGTATCAGACAATCTCATGTATAACGTCTTCCATTGCAAAGCTTTATCTAAATTACCATGATCTAACCAACTCTGTCCTGCATAAAAACAAGATCTCGCTAATAAACCATCAGGATCGTCGATTAAACATCTCCAAAATTGTTTTTCTAGATTTTCAGCATCTTTGCGATATTTATTAGGATCTTCGATACGAGAGCCTATTGGTTCCGATGCTAAATAACCTTTATTCAAAGATGCTGTGGTAATTGGTTGTTTATCAAGTGCCTTAATAATTGTATGTGCAACTCCTGCAAATTTCCAAGTTAGATTATTATTGTATATTAAAGAACAACTGTAACTGGTTCCTCCTCGTTTAACAATCATACTATATTGATCTTTACCTGAATCTTCTGCAGTAAAGCTAAAATCACCTCGTAAAAAATCATCTGCATCAAAATGTAATACATAATCAGTCTTACCTTTTACTTTCTCCATCATCATAGTTTTGTTGATATCGAAAGCTTGCCATTCGGCTTCAAATACTTCTCCAGGTATTCCAGTTTCTTGTAAAAAATCTTTTACTATTTGAATGGTATTATCGGTTGATCCTGTATCGTGTACAAGTATATAATCAACATAATTTTTTACTGAATCTAAACATTCTCTTATACAATGTTCTTCATCTTTGCACATAGTTGCAAAGGCTAGTGTTGGTTTATTATTCATATATGTAGTTTAATATTTGTTCGTTTTCTCCGTACATTAAGTTTTGGCTATCATTTTGAAATTTATTTGAATGGCCTTTTTCATATATCCATTCATGATCGAATTTACCTAATTCTTCTATTCTATTATGTATAGCTAAATCATAATGATCTTTAATTAATCTTGCTCTTCGATTAATATCAGTTGAATTACTTCCTGTGGTTGAATTTCTGTTATTGAATTGCAAGTAAAGCATTTTACGAATGTGCACTATTCGAGTTTCTAGGAAAGATTTAATAATCATCTCTAAATCATCAGCCACTGGCATATTTCTTGAATGACCACCAACTTTAGAATAAACATCTTTACGCCATACTCTTGCATGATTAGGCATACCTATATTAAATCTTATAGTCTTTGGATTGATCTCACAGTAATGATGTGTTAAATACTCTTTACCTTCAACTTCAATAAGCTCATGTCCACCATATGCCCATACAAAAGGATTATCCCATTTACCATACCATTCTCGATTCGGTGCAATAGTTCCATAATACTTCCAATCACCATCTTCCCACATCTCACAAACGTCTGTATATATGAAACCAGCATCAGGATATTTTTTAGCAGCATTCTTACATTCCTCAAATAATTTAGGCATTGGTGCATCATCATGATCTAATTCGAATAACCAATCACCATTACATAGTTCAGCAGCCCGATGTTTAGCTTCACCAATATTACCACCAGTAATTGGTAATAATCTATATGGCTTAACTCTATGATCTTTTGCTGCAATCTCTTGAATTATTTCCCAAGTTTCTTTATCATCTTCTGGTGAATCGTCTAAAGCTACCCATTCCCAATTAGGATATGTTTGATTTTTTAATGCATTGTAAGATCTTTCTATTCTTTCCCTACCAGTCTTATATAATGGTGTGAATGCAGAAAAGAAAGGCTTATCTTTATTACCATAAACATCGAATGGTAAAGCACATGTCGTGAAGACTGACTTACAAACGATATCATTTGCGATCATCGTTTCGTTTATCGGTTGATTTGGGTAAGTAAACCAACGACCACGTACAAGAGTTTCTTCATCAGAAAACTCTTTATCCATAGCTATTTGAAGATCTTTTGATGTATTGCCTATAGTTAATATAACATCGGGTTGATGTTTATTAAAATGATCTATAAAGTTTTCAGGATCATCATAACTATAAACGATAACCTTTTCGTGTAATCCTTCTTCATGATAGATATCAGAAGTTGGTGTGAATTTTCCGGTTCTAGTGTGGCCATAAATTAAACCAACCGGTAACTTAGTTTTAATCATATAATTGTTATTAGTAATATATATTCATCACGTAATCCACTCGTCATACGCCATAATAGTAGCTTCTAATATAGATAGACTCGAATCTTCTTTAATAAATTTATCAGCTGTTGATTGAATCTCCCATCGAAGATTATGAGCATTCGCTTCTGTTAAAATAGTTTCTACTTGTTCAAGTTCATTGAATGTAATATCAGGATTCGCCATTTTCGTGTGTTTCGTAAGTTTCAATTACTTCTTTAGTTTCTTGTTGTACTTCAGATTGTATTAGATTATGGAATGCTTTTTTAGCTTCATTGTAATCAAATGATAAAGATCCATTAATAATCCAATCGTCTTTTTGAGTATACCAATAAATTTGTGGTTCTGGTGAGGCTGGTTTAACAACCTTAATTAATTCGAATTTTGCCATGATGTTTTTTGTTTAATGTTATTATATAAATTTATATGATTGATAGTTGTAAAAGTTTCTCTTTAATCCCACCATCCTCTAATGTTATGGGATATAAACTTCCATACCAACTCATCTGCTTGTTTTTGTTTTGCTTGAGACTCTTTGTAAAGTTTGTGTTTTACTTCAGCAATTTCTTCGGCGTTGTCCCAATCTTCAAATTTAAATGTTACATAAGAACTACCGTCTCCTTCACCTGTATCTTGAAACGACCATTCCAAAACATTCTCACCGTAAAGTTCTTTGAGTTTGTCTTGATATTCACAACCGTATTCTTCATCATAAACTTTATCAAGAAGTTCAATAGCAGTACGAATACGTTTACCACGAATATTAGCATCCGCTGTCATTGCTTTATCAGATTCCATAAAATCTGCAGTACGTTCTAATTGGTACTTAAATAAATCAATTGCATACATATAATCCCAGTCAAATCCTCTCCAAATGATAGGTAGGAAGTCTAAGACTCTCTTAACTTGTCTATATTTTCGTTTAAACCAGTACATTATTTTTATCTCTTATTTTTAAAATGCGCCTTCGGCTACTTGAAAACAAGTTAATCCATTATCTCTCCACATCTTAACTACTTTATCTCGATCGTCAAATACACACATAACTCTATCAGGATCTGTTAGATCAGTTAACCAAGATTTTTTAAGTTTCTCATCTGGCATGAATTTCCATGGATGTCCAGTAGGCCTTAGCTTAATTACATCGTATGGTACGTCATGTTCTTTTAACCAAGATGTAGTTGCCGCTTTAGTTGCTTTACTTCTACCTGAAAGAATAAGAATAGTATATCCACTAGACTTAAGCATTTGTGCCATTTTAATTACAGGATCGTTCGGTAAATCTAATTTAATATTAGCAGGGTCGAAGAATATATCCCAATCCATTTTGCCGTTTTCTTTAGCACCTAATTTTCTTCTGTCGTCGATGTTTGCAAGTGTTCCATCGAGATCAAATATAACAATGTCTTTTTTCATGTTGTTTGTTTATTAATTATATTTAAATATAATAAAAAAAGTTGGAATAAAAAAATTTTAATGAACTTATTTTTGGAAAGTTATTAACATTATTTGCTAATGTTTCTACGTCTGAACCAACGAATAAGCCATAATGTAATTATTGTTATTGATGCTAATCCTGTTAAGAGAAATGCTGCTTGATGATCAGGATCTGGCGATATTTCGAATGTTAGTATAGTCCATCCAGCAACATACCCAAACCATAAAATAGCCCAAACTATTTCAGGTACTCTTTTAGTTTTTGTTGCTATTTGTTCTATCCTTTCATCATGAACTACCCTTGATAAAGCATCTTGTAAGTCCTTGCCATAAGCTGGTATCGAATCTACACTCCCATCTTCATTCATAATTTCTACTTCATATTTCAACCATCCTTTGTATGATTTACTTTCTTTTCTGAGTGATGCATTAACTGCCTTTCTTTTCATAATATTAAATATTCCTATGTCTTCTTCTTTCTGCCCATTGAACTTTTTTAGTTCTTCCTAACATTAAAAATCTACTAACCTTTCGATTAAATTGATTTCGTGTTTCGTTTGTGTGTGGATTACCATTTTGTTGGTCATTCGTGATGCTCATTACTTGTACTATTTTTTGTAAGTTTATTTATTAAACCTTTTAATTTTGTATCGTCATCTTCAGTTAAACAATCTACTATTGCATCAGTATCGATACCATTTTCAACGATTAACGCATCTGCAGTAAAGTATTTCTTTAAACCTTCGATTCCTTGACTATTATATATCGATATGATATTGTCTTTATTTATGTAACGTTTATGAAAACTCATAGCTTCTTTTAATTTTTAGGAAAGTCAAATTCTAATTGATTAGTATCATAATGTTCGGATCTCATAGATTCTATAGAATCATGTTCAGCATATTGAGTAAAGTTAGTATTTACATTAATAACTGCTCTACCTTCCATAGATTCCCAATCACGATCTTCTCTAACTTCATCATTTTTTGTAATCGTAGCTGCTAGCATAATAGGATTAACTCCTAGATCATGTGCCATTTTAAATAATGCTTGAGCATCTTTAGGAAAGCAATGACCACCATATCCTAATTCACCATCAGGACCAGGTACTGACCAGTGTGAATTACCTAATCTTTCATCATGTTGTGCATATTCTATTACCTTATCATAATCAACTCCTAATTTTTGACATATCTCGTATATCTCATTTGCAAATGATACTTTAGTAGCTAAGAACGTGTTTGTAACATATTTAACTAATTCAGCGTACATTGAATCGGTTTTAATGATAGGTACTTTAGGAAATGCTTTTGCAAATATCGGCTTAACTTTTGCGGTAACTTTATTAAGACCACCTAATACAATTCTAGTTTGATTTTTAAAATCTTCTACTGCATTTGCTTCTGTTAGAAATTCAGGATTGAAGATAACATTTATGTTACTAAATTTATCATTCATTTTCTTGGTTGTACCTGGTATAACAGTTGATTTGATTATACATATACGATCTTTAATATCATTTAATACGCATATTTCATTGATCTCACTAAGAACTTCTTCTACAATACCTGTATAGCACTCACCTGATGATGTCATTGGTGTAGGTACACATACAAATATAAAATCAGATTCCTGAACTAAGGTTAGTTGGTCGGTTGTACTTTTTTCTTTAATGTACTTGTCATAAGCATGTACATCGTAATAAGGATTAAATCCTTCACGAAGAGCATTTCCGACGAAGCCTTGCCCAACGATTCCAATTGTTTTTTTACTCATTTTTATTGTTTTTGTTTATATTTATTATATGCGATTTAGTCCGAAAAGTTTTCAACAATTTTTGCATATTCATCCATTAAATCATATATTCTAGATAAATCTTCTATGCTTATTATTAATTGTAGCCAATCAGTTTCTTCATCAGTATCTTTTATAGTTGTTTTGAATTGTGGAGGCATTGCAGGTTCGTTAACTCTAAGATTCCACATATAATCATTCCACCTTTGTAGATCGTACGTCTTTATGTATATTATGCAATTAGTCATGTTCATTTATTAAGTCCTGTACTCTTTTACATTTTTCGAATATTTCGTTATCTACATAATATTTCAATGCATTTTGTAAGTTCATACTAAATTCACCTCTTTCGCATTTAATATCAATTGTTTCACCGGCAATCATAATTTCAGCAAAATCAGCAACGTCTAAATTCTCAAACATTGCAATTTCTATAGCATCAACTATATTGTCGTATATGTACTCCTTTTCTGCATCTTCACCGAAGAAGAAATTTTCAAATTCTTTTTCTGTCCTAAATTGTCTTTTTAACATATTATATTTTATTACTTAACCATTCGTACCATTCGTTTGGTTGAATTAAACCTAAATGTTTTTTTCTATCAAGTGCCATTATATTGTATTCATAGAATGGATTGTCTGAAATACTTACATTTGATTTATTAGAACCAAATCTAATAACTCCAACACCCCAATCAGTATCAACAACACAAGTATCAAAGTAAGGATTAGTTGCTCTGAACTTAAAGAATGCTTTCCAAGTAGTTCCATTCCATGGATGCTGCTGACCATTTAAGTAATAATCTTCTCTTGCCATGTGAATATCTGGTGGGTTGCAATCATGTAAGAATATAAAACCTTTAGGATTTAAATGTCTTAATGCATTATGTATATCTCGTTCTACTTGATAGCTTAAATGCAATCCATCTATAAATATCACATCCCATTGATAATCAGAATCTTTATCTAATTCACCAGCTTCTAATTTTCTAAAAAAATCATCTGAAGTTAATTTATACTTAACTGGATTATCAGGGAATTCTACACCAGGATCTACACCATCTTTCTTATACGTTTCTATATGATTAAAACATACTGTAGGATCACAAACACCTATTTCTAGATATTTTGCATGTCTACCAAATTTTAATAAAACCGAGTTAATTAATTCATATCTGTATATAGGTGCCTTCATATTAGCTATATGTTTGATTACTTAAATTTCCTGAAACGTCTATTCTAGAAACATAACTCCTACCAGGATCAGCCATTTTAATATTGTATCTTCGAGTATCTTCGTTCCATACATAATATTCGCCTTCGCTTATTCGAGCATTCCATTTCAGGTCCATAACCTCCTCTCTTTTAACTTTATTAAAAAATAAAGGAGTGAAATATTTCTTTAATACGCTTTCGAATATATTATTACTGATGTTTACTGGTGATAGGATAGTATCAGTTTCTACTTCGTAGAAAGATAGTAAATAATACCCTTTACCAGCATCTCCTCGATATCTCATATCTACCAATTTTAATTCTGTATAATTATATTCTAATGTTTTTGTGTCTAATGATTCCATATTAATTATTATTTTGTTCTTATTCTGTGATTTAATACTGTGTTTGCTGCAAGTAATAAACTATCAAATGTTCCTGCATCGATCCAATTACATTTAACTTCTTTATATTGCATTACATCCCATTCAATATACGCATTGTTTACGTCAGTTATTTCTAGTTCACCTCTTGCACTCGGTTCAAGTCCTTTAATAATATCAAATACTCTATTATCATAAATATAAAGACCTGTAACACAAAAGTTAGATTTCGGTCTTTCTGGTTTTTCTTCAATACCAATAACTTTACCATCTTTAACCTCAGCAACACCAAATCGATGTGGATCTGGTACTTCTTTTAAGAATATACAAGCTCCAGATTCTGGTTTATCTAATACCACTTTTGAATTATCTACATAAATGTTATCTCCTAGGATAACAATACAATTATCACCATTTACCCAATCTTCACAAAGACTTAAAGCATCGGCAATACCTTTTGCTTCATCCTGAATTTCGTAAGTAAATTTTACTCCATGTTCTTTACCACTACCTAATAATTGTACGACTTGACCAACATGATCGGATGATGATACGATCATAATTTCTTCACATCCTAATGATTTTAAAGTTTCTATAGGATAATAAATCATAGGTTTATCATACACCGGTAATAAGCTTTTGTTTGTTACTTTTGTTAATGGTCTTAATCTGGTTCCTGATCCACCAGCTAATATAATACCTTTGTAGTTTTTATTTTTCATTGATTTTCTTATTAAATTTAGTTAAATTCATATTTGTATTTTTTGGCATATTCGAAGGAGCCAATCCTGGTTTTACATTAGCCATTGTTTGTTGTGCTAACATGTATATAGTTTTATTAGAAGTTCCTACATTGTAAATTCCAGTAGCTTCTGTATTAATTAATTTAACGATATTTTCAACGATAACATTTACATAATCAAAATTACCACTAACATCTATGAATGCTTTATCGTAAGGAAATGGATTAGGTTTATGACTGCAACGTATAATTAAATAATCTTTAGATTTTAATTCGATATATCCATCGGCTAAAAGCTTTGTATATGAATACCAATTATTAGCATGTATAGGTACTTCATTTTCAGAAGTTGGTATTTCATTATTTGCATATACATAATCAGTTGATATATGAATAAGTTTTATTTGTTCATCATTACACCACTCACATAACCTAGAAACTGATCTATAATTAGTTTCCCACATAGCATCTTTATCATCGGAATATGTGTCGGTATTAGCTACGCAATTAACAACTGCATCGTAATCCCTCAGCTTAGCAAAGTAAGTTGATGGATCGTTAATATCTAGATTATCGTTCTCCCTAGATATACAATCCCATCCAGTTTGCTTTTGTAATTCGGATCCTAATAAGCCATTACCGAGGATTACTACCTTCATTATTTATTTGTTAATAAGTTAACAACATCTTCTTGTATAGATTCGTCTACTAAAGATTTCCAATCGTCATTTTTATTTTCGATAGATTCTCTAATTTTAGTAGCTGAAATAAATCCAATATCTTTTGGTGGAGTGAATTCATTAATTTCATAACCAACGCCTCTACCATAATTAACTGATTCTATATCCGGTATAAATGCTACAATAACATCATCACCTTTTGATGCATGATATTTTTGAATCATGTTAATTGTTTGTTCCGTAGTAAATGGATTCTTTTCATCTGGTTCAATATCTCTAACTAATATTAACGCTGGAATTCCTTGATCTAATTTCTGTTGAATTAAAGATATATGACCATAATGATATGGTTGATACCTTCCTACAAATATAGCATATTTTTTACTTTCATTAGATGTTGGGTTACCTCCATGATTTTTCTTTTCCCAAGCTTTGTTTGGTTTCATTTTAATTGTTTTCATTTTATTCTTTCTATTATTAATTCTATATTATTTTTCCAATTTGGATTATTCTTATCGAACCAATGTGCTCGATCATCTACATATATAGATGCTGGAAATTTAAAATTAGATACTTCTGAAACATATTCATTAAGCTCGTATTTAATTAACCATTTTCTAATTACATGTGCAGGTCTTGATGATAGGATTTTAATAATGCATCCTTCATCTTTTAATCTCTTAAATGCATATTCAACATTTTCCATAGGTGGATCATATGCATTTTCTAATCCTTGAAATCCTTTCGAATATCTATGTATAACTCCATCGAAATCTAAAGAGACTGTTCGTTTCTTATCTAAAGTATTGACTTCTTTAATATTCGATAGACATTCTTTATGTTCTAATATATCTACTAATAATTCAACTGAACTAAGTATGCTAGAATTAGATATCGTAACTTCAGGTTCATTTGGTATTTCATAAGGTGCATCGATACCAGTAAATCCTTTAATTTCGCCAGATCTCGCCTTTTTGTATAAACCTTTAGGGTCTCTATCTTCGCATATTTCTAATGGTGTATCTACGAATACCTCTATAAAATCTTCACCAATAATATCTCTCGCCATTTGTCTATCTTCTTTATATGGAGATATAAATGCAGTTAAAACAATACTTCCAGAATCTGCAAATAGCTTAGCCACTTCGGCGATTCTACGAATATTTTCCTTCCTAGATTCTGGTGAAAATCCAAGATCTTTATTCAATCCCATTCTTACGTTATCACCATCAAGTATGTAAGTCTTTAATCCTCTTCCGTGTAGTACTTCATCCAATGCATTTGCGATTGTAGATTTACCACTACCGGATAATCCTGTAAACCAGATAACCTTTCCAGGATGTCCAGTATTTTCTTCTCGTTGTTTACGAGAAATTGTAAAATTGTGTTTTGTTAAATTATTCATTATCTTTTTGTTTATCTTCTCCAAAGTCTGTTAATGTATACCATGCTCTTTCATGAAAGAAATATAAGATCATTTTTGTAATGACTTCAATACCACCAATAGATAATCCAATTGTAGGATCGCCCGTTACTATCCATCCTATTAAAATGGTATCAATAGTTCCAACTATTCTCCAAGTTAATGTTTTTAATAAATGTCGTTTGTAGTGTATTTTTGGTTTGCTCATATATGTAAAACTGATTTAAAATATTTCTTATTATCAATTGGCTTTCTGTAGTAACGCCAAAAAGGTTTTGTTGATTCGATCTTTTCTTTAAGTCTCTTTTTAAGAATGTTGACCGCATAATCAGGAGGATTCCAATCATTATATAATTCGTCCGGAATTCTATCTCTATCAAATCCTGTATTTACTGCAAATCCTCTTGCTTTCATTTCATCGCAAATCGCATCAAATCTTCTGTGTAAATATTCTAGTTTATCGTAGAAAAATAAAACATGACCAGGTCCTAATTGATAATTTTTAGGTAAGTCTTTAAAAGAATCCTTTCCATATTTTTCATATCGCTTTACCGCTAAATTTACAGGTCTTCGTATCTCGTTATATTCTCCTAGTAAATGTTGATCAGTTAATAGTTTTGGTATGCATGTATTTATTCTGGTCATTATGATATTGCTTTGATGTATATTGATTATATGCTTTTATTTGTTTTCAGTTTCCCATTCCTCACCGAAGTCTCCTATGTTAGCTCGATGTTCATCGGTAGGATCGTATTTTCTTGTTACGTAATATGCTAGTATCGTTCCTGGTTCTAATGCCTTATATCCATGATAAATTCCTGGTGGAATTTCTAATACTTGTGGATTTTTATCTGATAGGTATTTGAATTCACACCCATCATCTTCAGTTGCCCAACCAACTTTTAAACTTCCTTTTAAACAAATCCAATAATCAGTTTGTAATTCGTGTTTATGCCAAGCTACAATATGTTTAGTTGAATTAATATATGATACATTTATCTGGCCTTCGTTTATAGGAAACACATCTAATAATCTTTGTGCTCGGTCATCTTCGTGAAAATTCATGGTTTGTAAGTTTTGTTTTTGTTAATACTCATTAATAATTTACATGAGTCAACCTCACTAAATTCTTTTAGATATTCTAAGTTATTGTAAAACACTCTCATAATCTGCCCTAACTCAGCATCATTAGGATTATCTTTTACTACTTGAGATATTACATCTAAAAGTGATTCGTTAGGATCCTGTTTCTTAAATAATTTCTTAATCTTTTTTACCATCTTCTCTTGCTTTTTTATTAGACTCTATATAACTCCAAAAACTTCGTTCAAAACCTGCAGCTGCTGGAGCATTGATCGGTACGATCTTACCATCCTTTAAAGATGGTGTAAATAATTTTTGAAATTGTTCTTTTGAAATAATACACTGACCTCCTGGAGGTCCAGGATGTATTAGGTATTTTTCTCTACCATATTTACGATAGAATATACCTGCTTCTCTTGGTGGTGCATGTAGTATACGAAGAGCACATAGCTCTTTGAAATGTTCTAAGTTGGTTCTAGCAGCATACCACTTAGAACCGACTTTGACGTTAGGATTTACTTTCTTCTTCGCCATCGTTGAATTTCGTGATTTCTTGATTGATTTGTTCTATGAGTTCTGTATCTTCGATAATCGAGTCTGGATTGTTCCCAACCTCTTCTTGAATTTTATTAAGTAGTTCTGTACTTAAATGTGTGTGAGTAATATACCCAGCCTTAAATAAATTTTCTCCTAGAAATTTCATATCTTCAATGTTTGAAAATTCTCTACGAGATTCATCGATCTTTTCTAATTCTTTTACCGCAATTGCTAATGCTTGACCTGCAATATATTGGCCTCTTGGAGTACCGAGTAATTTAAGTGCGTCTTGTTCTTTGCTCATTTTGTATTTGTTTAATTATTATATGTATCTTAGTCAAAATAGTTTCTGTTTTGTTAAGGTTTTTAACCGGTCGGTATGGCGAGAATCGAACTCACAACCTTGATCGTATAAGAATCCTGCTCTAACCGTTGAGCTACATACCGAGATATCATTATCTACTTTTAAAAAATATTATTCGTATAAATGATATGACAATTCTTGGCCATGTAAAAATGACTGCTAATCTTTCGTAATTAGTTAAAGCGTCATCAGGATTATACGTTTCGTATCTTTTTGTAAGATGGTGTGAAAGGTCTATCAAAGCTGATATAATAACACCGATAATTACATACCACGTTATGTAGTTTAATACATTCATTTAATAAGTTTTTCTATTGTAATGACAATCAAGTAATTGATGCGCAACTTCTTCGCTAATCATGTTATCATTATATAACTTCCAAATTAATTTGCTCATGTTTATTGTTTTAAAGGTGAACGAGATAGGATTCGAACCTATGACCGATAGCTTAGAAGGCTATTGCTCTATCCAGCTGAGCTACTCGTCCAGGATATTAATTTAATATTGATTTACCTAAAATTAATGGTGATCCGTCTTTGTGAGTTGCTATTTGAAAGCAACTTCCTACATCTTTAATTATTAATGTTTCTGATGCACCATAACTTCTGCTGTAGTGTTTCTTCACATACTCAACTACTTTATCGTATATTTCTTTTTCCATTTTGTATAT
>WLWH01001021.1_pt1 | contig 20230 bp, 22 predicted proteins | sample 6712741 | NCBI WGS metagenome assembly WLWH01 (sample SAMN12718694, study PRJNA515312) | sponge metagenome | isolation source: marine sponge | host: Mycale hentscheli | place: New Zealand: South Island, Marlborough, Capsize Point | collected 2003-05-01
CATCGTCTAACAAAGATATAAAATTAATGCTTTGTAAATCAGATTCTTGTAAATTTTTCATTTTATTTATTGTTTGAGTGTTATAAATTCAAGAGCTAAAGGCTCATTTCATCTGGCTCTACTCCTATTTTGTTTTCGTTAGTTTTCTTAACTCTTAAAGTAAGATATTTGCTAAGACCTTGAACTTTTACTCCTATGTGCATTGAGTAAAGTGTTTTTGATGGAATAACAACATCAGTCTCTAATTTGTTCATGGTGAAAGTATGCGTTGTTTCATTTATTAAAACACCTCCCGTAGGCTCTCCGCCTCCACTTCCGTCCTTGTAATATTTTACTATGTATTTATCCTCTGCATCCGTCACCTTTTGTTTGAAACACATTAAAACTTCTTGTACATCAGAATAGTCCTTACCGTAAACAGTTAAGGGGTTTGATGGAAAAGTCACAGGTAGCAAACATGGTTCATCTGGATATATTGTTGTCGTTTGGTTTAACATTTTATTTCTCCTTGAATTATATTTATTTTTTTAACTTGACCTTCTAAGGGTATTTGTTTTATTAATTCTCCGCTCAAAGGTTTCTTTATACCAACTTCACCTTCTAATACTTGTATTTTTTGAACTTCTCCTGCAATATCATTAATTTTTTGGACTTTTCCAACTAAAGGAGTTCTGATATTGTAGACAACCCCCCCTCCTTCACGAAACCAATTTAATTTTAACTTCATTACGATGACTCTGTTAGTGATTCTGTTCCCGACCCATTATTTGTGTATGTCTTTCGTACTAAAACATTATTTATATCACCTTTTTCAGTTAAAATAACTTCTGTTGGTGTTTTGTATTCATCTGATTCTTGAAATAATCTATTATCTGCTATAATTTCATCTTTTGCTGTTGTTACATCACTTTGAGTTGCCAAACTGCTTACATCTGCTTTAAAAGCATTTTCATTGCTTCCAGAAATAAAATAATTGTATATTTCAGAGGGGCTTGTGCCTACATTATTCAATTCATCTTTTATTGCTTTTAAAGTATCTGAAACCGTCCATCCAGTGCCTTTTATTTCTGTGAAAGCCGCTGTGATTTGAGTAAGCGTAGGTAAACCATAATTAGACAATCTAGCATCTATATCAGATGTTGATAAATCGTTTAAATCATCTATACTTACTTGCGTTGCTAAGCCACTAACATCAGCCTTAAAAGCATCCTCATTGTTTCCGCTTGTAAATTCTGCGTAAACTTCGGCTGTTGAAATATTATTAAGTCCGCTAATTTGATTTGGTATTGTTGTATTGGTATCCTCTAAAATCGAATCAACATTAGTGTCAATAATATCTAATTTTGATTCATTAGCATTTACTTTGCTAATAATGCTATTTGTATTTGCTGTTGCGTTTGCTTCTGTTGCAAGGGAACTTACATCTGCTTTAAAATCATTCTCATTAAATCCTTCTCTGACTTCTGAAACCGTAGGTGGTGTCGTGGTGTTTGCATTATCTGTACCCCTCATGTTAGAAGCTACTACCTGCTCACCATCTAAAGTAGCTTTTACATCATTATTTGTATTAAAACTAAACAAATCTGTTTTTGCTTTTATCGCATTAACTATTGTCTCAATCTGATCTTGGTTAACCGCATACACCTTACCAGAATCAGAAATAATACCATAACCTCCTGTTGGTGGGTCTTGTATCCAAGAACTATTGTCTGATGTATATAATCTAAATTCGTTATCTGTTAAATTTAGGGTACAGGTTCCTATATTATCTATCATTAACGAAGTAATAGACCTATCAATAACAGCATTAGCCTCATCTTCTAAAATTATAGCATTAAAAAATCTTTCAATCCCGACTTCCGTAGTAATTAAATAATAATATTTAGCCACAAGTCTTTTTTTTGTGCTTTCACAATCCGTGTCATCAGCGTCAATTTGCAAATGTCCTGTGTTCAAATCTATATTATATTCATCTACTGTTGAACCATCAAATCCAAGCGAACCGTATGCTGCTAGGTTTTCTTGACTATCAATAAAAATTAATCCAGATATGGTGATTACACTATTTAATAATAAAGGTTTTCTTGCTGTAGTTCCGCTTTGATAGGTTGCTCTTAATCTAATTGTATCCCCAATGTCAACGGCATTACTTAATAGGTTCACTTCGTAGCTATAACCACTACCGCCGCTTACAACACTATTATCTAATTGAGATGATTTAGTTACGTTGTATATTTGAACCCTTGAACCGTCTATAATATTTGGAGCTGTTATATTGACGAACTGATTTAGCGTAATATTTGGACCCGTGTTAGTTGTTACTGTCGCCCCGTTTAATAAGGCTAATGTAATATTACCTCCACTACTATTTGTGACTTCATTTAATAATCCACCATCTATTGTGTATGTGCCAACGGTATCAAAATCCAAAGCACCTGTTACATCTAAATTTGTAAAGGTTGTAACTGTTTCTCCTTCAACATTTGCATCACCGTTTATCGTTGAACTGTCTAAATTGGCACCGTTAATAATTACTTTATTTGTGCCTCCTAGAGTAAAGGTTGCATTTCCTGAAACAGATGACCCACAAGTAAACTCTCCCATGCCATTAAACGTTGCGCCTGATAACGTTATTGATGCGTCATTAGACTGTGAAAAATCAAAAGGTGCCTGTGTTCCCCAAAGATAAGTTCCTGAAAATACCGCGGTATCGGCAACGTCATTTCTTAAATCTAAGTAAACCCTCATGCTGTCATCCGTTAAATGAAATCTAGGATCTGATGTTTCTGCGCTAGAAGGTGAATTTATATTTAATCCACTATCGTTGAAAGTTGTTTGCGTTGGGCTTGTTTGTGATGCGTTCCCAATAGAACAAGGACAAGATAAATCAATTCTATTTCCTGATTTTTCAACGTACAAGTGATTTTGTGCAGTAAAGTCAGTTGTACCTTGCACTTCATCTACTAAATCTTGCCACGAGGAATTTGTGCCAAAAATTCTAGGAATTCCTCCACTATCTTTTTCACTTGAAATTAAAACAGCAGCACACCAAAACCAATAAGCAGAAGCGTTTCCATTCATACTTGATTGATTAATAAAATGACCATAACGCAAAACGTCAGAAGCATCAAAATTTCCTATATCTAAAACGCTGCCATTAGCCTCTGGATCTATTGCAAAAAGGAAAATACCTATACGGTTGGCTAATTTTGTGTCCTGTCCTCCTAAAAACCATTCTCTTATTTCACTTGTAGTATCTGTGCCACTATACATTTTTAATGACATCCCTCCACTAGAAACCTGTCCTAACTGCCTTCGGTTTGTTGCGTTAGCTTGCATTGCAAAAACAAAGATTCTTTTCTCTCCTGTTTCGGTAAAATTTAAAGAATTATGATTCGTATTTGAATCAAAATAATATCTAAACCCTGCTTTTTTTTCTATAACGTTTAAAACAACTCCTTGTTGATCGGACGGTAATCCCCCTCCTGTTTTTGTTGCTCCTGTTTTGTCATTACCTCCGTCATCTAACGTACCTCCATCAGTATTGTCTAAAGATCCAAAAAAAGGATCGTTATCTGCACTAATTCTGCCAAAATTAAAAGGTGTTGGTATGCTTGCGCTCATTTAATATTTTTTACTATCTTTGTTTCATCATAATAGATGAGTTTAAAGTTAATTATTAAAAACGCATAATTCTGGGGGGTTGTGCGTTTTTTTAGTGGTACAGCCAATTAATATCTTATTAGTGTGTAAATATTATCTCCAGTTCTTATTAATTTAGCTGAATAATCTGAACTAATTATTTCAGGATCATTAAATACTCTACCATTTTTTATATAAGAAAGAATTACACTTGTATTTGCTTCTATGGTAAGATTTACAGTTGGATCTCCTGTTGCAACAAATATTTCCCAAACCTTGTTACTTAAACCCGTAGGTATAACTAAAGTTCCTGAAGCACTTTTACTAAAACGAAGTACTCTGTGTTCATCGCTAAGATCAAATTCATCGTTATTGTTTGGGTCTGGGTTTATTTCTGTAACAACAAATCTTTCGTAAATGTTGCCTTTAACTAAAGCATTACCATCAACCTCTAGTTTTTCTGATGGATCTTCAACTCCTATTCCTACGTCTCCTGAAATATCTAAATTTGAAGCAAATACACGTACTGAACTCCAATCTTGAACCCCTGATTCTGCACCCCCTAAATATAAACTTTTATTATCGTTGCTAATCGGTCTAATGTAAGAAGAAGCCCTACCACATTCCAAACCAAAGTTTTTTAAATAAGTATCTCCAGCTACTGAATCATTACTGTCTTTTACAGTTATAATCCCATCAATCGTCTGATTTCCTGTAAAATTATTGCCTCCTTCAAGATTGGCTTTGTCATCAATAGCACTACCTAAATCCTCTATTATATCATCGTTTAGACAATCCCTAAGTACTTCCGCTGTTATCTCATTGTTTCCGTTGTCTTGTATATCTGCTTCTACTTTGTTTTTAGTTGTTTCAAATGCCATAATTTATATTAAAAAATCGTTATTAAAATCGTTATTAAAATCTCCTTTATTTGGTGATAAAATTATTCCAGTAGTTAATGGATCGGCTACGTAATAAGCCATTTCTATTTCTTTGCCTTGAAATGCTAGTTCCAATCCGTTAAAGTCTTGTTTTGAACCTCCTGAATTATTGCTTAGTTTTGATCGCATACCATTATACAATCCAAACATTAAGTACGTATTATTATTGGTTTCTGCCAATACTCTAAACTCTGTCTTGTTTAATACATTTGCATCAAGTTTATTGTAAAACTCATTTAATTTTACTGTGATATTTTGATCGAAATAATCCGCACCGTTTTGCGTGTTTTGAGATTGAGTATAATCTCCTTTCATATCAATTTTGTAAAAATTTGTTGTTGGCATACTTATAAGCTTCATGCCTTCAACTTCTATTTCTAACCGCAAATGCTTTGCGTATTTAGCAATATAAATGCGTTTTAAAGCACCTTGAGTGCATTTTGCCTGCTTCGGTATTACAAATAAATTAACAGCCATTAAAATTGGAGTTAGGGCATTCTTGTACTCGTTTTAACTTTTCTTTATTATAATCTGGAAAGTAAAAACCACTTCTTTGTGATACTTTTTGAGCGTTTACCTCGTCTTGTACTCTTTGGTACTCTGGAACCAAATTATTACATATCCACTTGTCAAACCTTTGAATGTAAGTCTGAGCCATGGACTTGTATTTTCCTGAAAGCATTTTTATTTCGTCTCTTGAAGGGAGTTCTGTGTTTTCAGATACGTCTTTTATAGCTCCTGAGTTTGTCAGTCTAAAATTACTTACTTCTATGTACTCTGCAACTGCTGAATGTTTTGTAATAGGTTTTATAAATTCATTAAACATAGTAAGATAATCGCCTGATAAACTATTTGACTGAAAGTCTGCTTTTATTTTGTCATATAAAACACTTCCTAAAAGTGGTTCAATAACTGTAACTTGAACAAATGCTATGTTGACAATGTATTTATCTACATCTACATTCCCACCCATAATGGTAGTTCCTGTTATTTCTTTTGGTGTTACAAATAAAACTTCCGCCATTTTACTTTAATTTCCAATGATTATTACTTGGTGATGCTATCTGAGCCACTTGTTTTGGATTTACTTTTAATCGTGCATCTGGCCTTTCTTTAGGGTCTAGCTCTAAAATCATTCTACGGGCTTCATTTACACTTATACGCTTGTTATTCTTGCGTAAATATACTTTTCTTTGCCAAAAATGCTTACAATTTACCCCCCCTTTGTACAAAAATATGTCGTATTTATTTGCTCCATTGGGGCCAAATCCTGCATTTACCACTTTATTACTTGCTGAAACTATATCTTCATATCTATAAGAACGCCCTGCCGCCATCACTTTACGACAAAATTCTCTCTGTGGTGACTTACTTCCTGCATATTCGTACCGCACTTTAAACAAATAAGTGTCGTGTTCTGATCTTTTTGTTGGTGTGCTGTGTGGTACACGTGCAAAATTTAACACTCCATGCAGTATATTTTCTGTTAAATCGCTTACATAGTCATCTCTTATATCAATAGCCTCGTATTCGTCCTTGTTTATCACTTCGCCAAGCTCTACAAACGCATCTATACCCATGTAATCGTTTTGCTCGCTATATCCTACTTGTATTTTAGCCTGATTTGTAGCTTGTTCTTCGGTTATTTTAACTTCTGTTAAAGGTAAAAACGCTAAGTCTAGGTTAAGTCCATACATAAAGCCTATATTCTCTAAACAGTCTGTAATATACTCTTGTTTTGGAGATACTACCCTTTTTATTAACTGCGCTTCGGCAACATCCATTTCATCGGCATTATTTCCTAGCCCTGTGTTGTCTTTTATACCAAAAAGCATTGGACTTGTTACCTTATGAGCTGTCATTATCTGCTGACGAGATTCTTGTGTTAAATATTCCCATTGTTTGTGAGAAGAATTTACTTCTAAAGGCACTATACTAATCGATGCTTCTGCACCTTTAAAATTTATCACAAATCGCCCTGCTGCTGTAGATCCTGTAAGGTTTTCGTGAATTTTTTTTTCTAGTTCTCTTTTTTCTTCGGGTGAATATAATTCACCGTCTGGAACGTCTATAATATATCCAAAAGACAATCCGTTTTTAATATGAGAAACGTAATAATTAGATATTTCCTCTTCCATCATAGCATAAGGAAGCCCTGCGGAATAATCGGGTGTAGAAAAATATTTCATTCCCGAGCTATACGGCCTTATAGGATAAATCATTAAACTTTTTTTGTCTGAATTATCTTGAGTGATAACATCGTATTCATCCATAAGATCTTTATTCCATGCTGCCTTTTTAAAATCTTCGGAATAGTAATATTTTTTTATCTCGTTGTTCTTATCAACTTTTGCGGGTGCTGTATTTTCTTGTGGTAAATGTCTCAATACAGGTAACTCTGACTTTCCTTTTTTGGGGCTTATTAAAATACTCGCTTGGGTAAACAAACTAAAATCTTGAATTATTTTTTTCAGTTCGTATTTAGATAACATTTTTTTGAACTTTAAAAAGTCCTCTATATTGTTATTTAAGTTTGTAAGTCCACGACCGTAAATTAAATGAGAATACGTGTCTATAATAGCTGAGTTTGTCGGACTTCCTTTTTTACGATCAATTAAATACTTGTAATGCTCATTATCTTTACCATAAGTAACCCAGTCTTTTGTCTTATCTTCCTTAATAACAGGAGTTTGATAGGCATTCATTTGTATTAATCTAATATCTGACTTACTCATAAACTATGTAATCTTTTGTTTTTTCGTAACTTCCTGAAGATTGCCCTGTGACAAATATTTTACCTATGTATATTGTATCTTCTGTGTCAGTAACTTTTAAAATATACTTGCTTCCTTCTTCTACTGTTTTGGTAAACATCAAATTCGTAATACCACTATACGTTGCTTCAAAATCTGGTGTAAATACTTCTTCTACTTTTGTTACCTCGTTTATTAGTGAAAAAATCTTACTTCCAACTGCTGTACGCCTATAAATGTATTTTATTTTATGAGTAGTGTCGTTTGGATTTAATACTTTCATAAGTGTAGTTAATATAAACAAAAAAAGGGAGATAGCCCACCGTCAACACCCCCCTTTTATTGCTTTTATAAATAATTTATTCACCTTAAGTTGACAACTTATTTAAAAAATTACCAATTGTATCTGAATCTAATTTAGGAGACAACCCTCCTGTAGTTGACGTTCCTACTAATGTAGTCCCATTCATTGACCCTTTTTCAGCTCCTATTGAAGCTGTTGCTACAAAATCAATTCCGTCAACAATACCAATAGCATGATAAACACCGTTACGATCTTTTACTACGCCAACAGGATACCCTTTTACTAATAAATTAAATTGAACTGTATTTGTAGCCGAAATCTTTTTTATCACTACTGTTAAAGTTTGAACATTTGCAGATGACCCAGTATTTCGATCTCCTGTTAAGACTTCTTCTAACGTGTTTACGTCACCGCTTAAATCGTATTTAAAAACGTCTGGAAAGCTCGAGTTCAAACCTGTTACCACATTGTTTGTTTCATCAATAGTAAAAGCGTCTTCTATATAATTAAATAGATAAAGAACTGATGCTCCTCCTATTGATGTTTTACACTTTCCGTCAATATGAGACGAAATATCACTTGTACATGACATATTTTTTTATTTTTATTTGTTATTGTTAATATTATCCTACGTATAAAACGTTAAATTTTTGGTTTGATACGTGCGCCCCCTCAGACATACAAGATTTGATAAAATAATCTTCTCTGTTGGCTGCAATTCTATCTATTTTCATAGTATTAACATCACTCAACAAATCAGTCACCCAAAACAAGTGAGATTTTTTTGCACATAAAATCACATTCTCTGGAATTGGCACAAATTCAATATTCAAACCGTTAAAACCATAAGATTCACCACTTACCGCAAACGAATCTCTATAAAAATCTGCATTATTATTGTATATGGTAATAAACTGAGCATGAGAATAAGGTGCATAAATAGTAGGCTTTTCTCCATTTTGTAATACTTCAGCTGGTATTGCCTGATACAGTTTGTCGTACTCTCCTTTAATATTTTCACTTGTAATCGTAGTCCCTACTACTTTAATTCTTCCACCTACAGAATACGTTCTATTTGCTTCATCTTTTATATCGTTAAATATAATTTTAGTCAACAATCCATCGAATAATTCTCTCCCTTCTGTAGCTTGAACATAATTTGAAGTTCCCTCTATTGTTAATCTACCTAAAGAAGTGCCTACCATAGTTCGTTCTGCGAGGCTTACTAGAGTGTTGTCTGTATCAGACGTTGATAACACTGCAATAGTATCTTTTGTTGCGTCTGTAGCTCCTAACCAAAACGCTCTCTCTGCACTTAAAGATATTTGCTTTGCGTAAATACCTCCAATAATTACTCTTTCAAACTCTGTGGAAAAGTTTTCCCAAGCCCCAGGCTTCATTGATCTTTTGAATCTGGTAAATCTTAGGGCATCTGGGTCAAAAGTTTGATAAAACATTACTTTTTTTGGAGTTACTAGATAATCCCAAGTATTTAAACTTCCTTGAGTTTCAGGATCACCAGAAATCCATTCTTGCATTACTGCCTCAGCATTTCCCTCTGTAAATATTGTGTTTGCTTTTACATCATCTTCAAAAGTAACCAACCCTTTTGACAAGGTGTTATTTTGAAATAAAATTTCTTCGATAATAGGCTCTACTACTTGCCCTCTAATATCTAATGAATTACCTGTTATTGCCATTTTTAATTGTATTTTTTTTAATTATAAAATCTGTTTTTTTTGCTCTACCATTTTTTATCATAAACTCAGCGATTTCGTCTGTCAAATTGCTGTTGTCTAATCTTGACATTTTTCCGTAAGGGTGAAGAACTATGCCTTTTTTTAATTTATACTTAGCCATTTGCTCTATAATATTTACGTTTTTCAAATTCTGTCATGCTAGAAAAATCTACTACTGTAGGCGTAGGCTTTTTCGTTTCTACTTCTTGTTCTGACAATTCCAAAATCTGACTTTTTAAATCCTCAACAACTTTGTCTTGTTTTTCTTTAAAGGAAACCAATACTTTTTCTACTGATTCAATGATCGAAGCTTCTTTGTATTTAATTAAAATACTTTTTATCTTTTGTGAAGATTCACTTTCTGATTCTGCTTCTACTGTTTCTTCTGATGCTGGTGCTTCTTGTGATTCAGGACTTGTCACAGATGCAACAACGCCTTCTTCTTCAATTAACATAACCCTTCCATCTTCTAATTTCCACTCTCCTACTGGAACTGGCACTCTTTCTCCTTCTTCATCCTCTGGCATTTTTGCAAATACTGAAATTCCTGCTTCAAGGGTCTCGCCCTCGTACTCAATCATTAATTCGCCTCCCTCTAACAAAACGGAGCCTAGTTTTACCTCAGTTTCTTCTACTGATGTTTCTTCTATTGGCTCTTTTTGTTCTGGAGCTTCACTTTTGAGATTTAATTTTTTTAAAATCTCATTGATTCCTAATAAAATTTTATTGTCTGCCATATAAACTTTACTTTTTTTACGTTTTTTATTTTTTATCTCTTTGAGCTGCACAAGCCCGTCAATACTAAATCCTTTTACTTTTCCTGTTTTTACATAGTCATTCCATACTTTTTCATCATCCACTTTCATGGTCGCCAGCCAACTTCCTTTTGGGTATTCTAGTCCGTACTCATTAGATACGTCTTTCTTAGAGTTTCTGACTAACCAACTTTCTACAAACGTGATTCCTTTGATTTTTTGATCTTGGTCATGTTCGTATGTAGAATTTTTATGAAAGTCTTGTTTGAAAAAATTATAAGCAAGTTTTTTAATCGTATGTTCTTTAAACTCTACCGTGTACTCCTCTTCACCGTCATTTCGATATATTTTTTGATTCGGCTCTAATACCAATCCAATCAATATCTGTTCGTCTTCACTTGCTGTGGTAAATTTTATCTCTCTATTCTCGTTTTTTTCTTGGTCTGACAATGCGATAAATGTTTCTTTTGTCGCTGGGCTGTTTACCAAAGAAATAGCAAAAACCCCTTCGGTCTGATCTTCTACAAATATAGCTTCGTAATTTTTCATATAACTATGCTTATATAAATAACAAATTTTTGCGTTTTTTGTTAACTAACTTGTTTTTTTATCCAAAACTTGCTCGTGTTTCTATTTGTCGATCTAATGCAGCCTGTGTCTCTACTTCGCTTGAAACTACATAAGCCTGTGTAGGCTGTTGGTTTTGTTGATTGATAGCATCCGTTATTTGACTTGTTTCTGTTCCTTGAACTAAATTAAAAGCTGGTGCAGATTGCCCCTGTGATGTGCTTCTTGGTGAAGATACTGATTTCCCTGTCGGATCTGTTTTTAATATTTCTCGTATTTGTAATGCACTAAAAGCCCCAGCAAGCCCTGCCTGAACATAAGGATATGCAGGAAATACTGTTGTAACTGGTGATTTACTTGCTGTGGTAAACGCATTCTGAACTCCCTCTATTCCAGATATAGTCGCTGAAGCTACTGCTACGCCTTTTGCAACTGCGGTATCTTTGCCTGCTATTTGCCCTATTAAATTACTAACATTTTGTGCCATGTTTACTTTAGCGGCTGCAACTAATTCATCTCTTTTTTCATTTTCTTCACTAATTCTTTTGTTATTTTCGCTTACCTTTTTTTCAATTTCTATTCGCTCATTTGCATTTTGTTGTAAGAAATCTTTTAAGGCATTTTCAGCATCTACTCTAGCCTGTGTTCCTGTTTGGTAATTATTAATTTGATCTTCTAAATCCGAAGCCCTTAATTCTTTTTCTAGTTCGTTTATTTTTAATAATTCTTGAAATCTTAACTGTTCGTTAGTAATTTGATCTGCAACAAATTTTTGCTGTGCTAGACTTCTTTCTGTCTCTGCATCTGTAGCACTTTGTATCAATTCTAATTCTTCTCTTTTTAAAGAATTTGCGTTCGTTAGTTGTTCTGAGCGCATGCCTTCTATTCTAGCTTCTACTGCTTTTTTTTCATTCAAGGCTTCTTGTAAAGCAACTTGATTGTCTATTGTATTATTTCTTTGGAGTTCTAGTCTTGCAATTTGTATTAATTGATCGGCATTTTTTAACATTGCCTCTTCTTGTTTGTCTAAAACTTCTTTTAATTTATTGTTTGCTTCAATCCTATCTGATATAGAAGTCAAATCACTATCTCTTAACTGTCTTTGTTTTTCAGCTTGTACATCATACTGTTCAATCAATCCTTGCTGGGCTACTGTTAAAAGTTTTGCATTATTTCTTGCCTGTACTAATGCCTCGGCTTGTGATCTCGCCGAAGAAACAGAAACTTTTTTCAATTCTTGTGTCGCTACTGTGGCTATATTTGTAACTTCATCTATTGCCTCTCCTACATCACTTCCTATGTCTTTAACTGCTTGTAAAGCATCCGTTCCTACTTCTATTAAAGCTTTTTTAGTTTCTTGTATGTCTAGTGTTAGCTGTTTTATTTTATCCGCATCCTTACCTCCAAAAACTGATTTTTCCCACGCCAACTGTACTTGCTCAACTGCTAACTTAATACCAAAAAAAGCAACTTTAAAAGGTGTTACTGCTATTTTTAGTACATTGCTCATAATACGTCCAAGCGCATCAAAATTTTCTGTCGATTGGCTTACTGATTCGTAAACTCTTACAAACGCATTTGTGATTTGTGACAATACTCCTCCTATTGTTTCAAATACTATACTTACTGCATCAACGACTTTTTGATTTGATTTAAACGCTTCTGTAATAGCTGCAATGCCTGCAATAATTAAACCAATACCTAATGCTTTAAAAGCAACTCCTAATCCTTTAACAGATTTTGTTATTTTGCCTATACCTCTTGAGCTTTTTGTTGCGTTTTTTGCTGTATTGTTAAAAGATTTTGCACTATTATCACCTATATTTTTTATAGAATCTTCGGTTTGTTGCAAGTCTTTATTTAACTCAATAACTGGCTTTTTTGCTTTATCAGTATCAACAATTATTTCTATTTGTTTCTGTACCGCCATTTTCTTATAATTTTATTTTTTGCTGTTTTCCAGTCAAGGGCTAGTTCGTTTTTGCCTTTTGCTATTTCTATATTTTCACCTCCATTATAGAAATTTGACATTCTTAGTAATTTTATAGTGTCGCTTATCATGGTGCAGGATCTGGTAATTGTTCTATTGCTATGCTAAAATTGTTTGATGTATTTCTTCTGTTTGTTACTACTAAGCTCATTAACCGATTTTCTAGTGTGTAATTATATGATGCTGTTATTGTCAAAGTATTTCCAGAACTTGTTATTGTAATCCAATCTACTCCATACCCTACGTCTTGCTTCTGTGTTATAAAACTCTGAGATTGTAAGTTAGATATGTAAATGTCTTTTGAGCTAGAACCCTCCTGAATATAAACATATTTTTGATTTGTTGATATGATACTTACATCTGATTCAAATACATTTTGTAGTTTTAGCTTTACCTCTTGTGTGATTAAATTAGTCTGGAACTTTTGAATTACATAGTAATCATTTTTTATCTGTATTAGATCGTTAAGGCTTAACTTAGTCAGAATATGCAAAGGTGTATTTTTTAATTTAACCTCAAAGTCTCTACGCCTTTTGTTGAAAAGTCTTTCAATGTACCTTTTGTGATATGTAGAATATAAATTATTAACCATCAACCCTCCATCATAAACACTAATTTCTCTAGAAAAAAGAAAAGCATTTCCTTCTGTGTTTCCGTTACTGTGACTTGGCATATTAACCATGCTACCAATGTTTTCAACCGTACCGTCCGTGTCTCTTATAGCTATGCTAGCTCCTGATAAAGATTCCCTTCTATTGTAATGAATATGCGCTTTGGGGTTTACAGACTTTAAATTTTTGTCAAAAGCCCCTGCATAAACTATATTAGTAAAATTGTTATTATTACCGTCTGTCAATTTTTCATAAAGTATTTGTTCAAATGGTAATTTTAACTCAAAATCCTCACCGTCTAATACTTGACCATTTTCATCTCGTATAATAACTTCTTCGTCTCCATACGCTTTTCCAGTATTTTCTTTAAATTGTGCATTAAGTATTGTTTTTGGCTCCTCAAAATTTAACTTTATATCACTGAGTATTTTACCTCTTTCGACTGGTATTAATTTAGTATCTACATACTTTGTAACATCTAACAAATTTCCTTCTGCATAATAACTATTGACGTCATTGACATAAAATTCATTTTCTGATATTGGAATAATAACTAATTTAAAGGCTTGAAATATACCTTTCCAAAAATCAACTATTTTTAAATCTGGAACAAATTGTGATACTACTACATTTCTTGAAATTTCTAAATTATTACCTTGTGTTAAATGTGCTGGGTATTGGTAAGAATTTACATAAAGATACTGTTCTAATACAGCACTGTACTTGAAGGTGTCTTCTGCGCGTATTTCATATCTAATATGATAATCTCTATTGCCTGTGTTTTCATTGTCTCTAATTCTTTGCCCTACTCTGCCATAGCCTACTACATTATCTACTTGATTTATAATATCGTCACCATCGTACATTAAAATAGAGTAATTAATATTTCCATATCCTTCTAATGGTGTTATATTTATATAAAGCGTCCAGTACTTATAAAAATCTCCTTGCGTGTTGTAAGTTCCAATATTCGTAGTTAAATTCATAAAGGCATTACTACCAGCATTAAAATCTATAATTGCTGTCGCTTGTGCTGTTTCCTTAGATTCTGTATTGTTTAGCCATAAGTACAAGTTTTTAAAATTATCAGTTCCAAAAAAGTCTCTGGAAAATGTAATGTTATATTTAGCTTCTGTGGCTTCTAATATGCGCTCTAGTTTTAGAGATGGTTGTAATTCATCCCATTGAATCCCGTTGGATTGTGTCTCGCTATTGTAGGCAATATTTACAGTATCTTCTGTATTGGTTTGATTGGGCGGAGAACTATTATAAATAAATCTACGCTTTGCTATCATAGAGTAGATATAGTTTATGTTATTAGCTGTTGCTCTTAATCCACTTTTAACTGTTTCAAAATCATACGTGTGATCATAGGCTGATAAATCCAAGTCTTTTAACTTGTCATCATTAAATAGCTCTGTGAGCTTTATTAAATTACCAGTAAAATTAATTTTATAAGAACTAGCGCTTCCGTTTTTTACAGATACACTATTCAAAATTATTTTGCCAACTCTAAAAGGCAACCCACCTAAATCTATTCGTCCAAAAACTGAAACTCGGGCATCAAAAGTGTTCTCTATGTTAGCGTTGTAGTAATGCTTAAATATTTTATTGTTGTTTGCAGATGCAGGAACCGTAAAAGAGTTTGTAAAATCCGTAGTGTTCTTTTTTATGTCTTGAACATCTAACACCGAACTAGAAAGCACAATAGATTCATCTTTGTACAAATCTAACTTATTAGATTCTATGTAAACACTTAATATCATATACTGTTAATCATATCAAATGAGTACTTAAAATCTAACACGTAATCCACTAACTTGTCATTTACTTGATTTTTATAAGATAAACTGTTTTGTGTTACGTTTACAGGAATCATTAAATCATTTTCATAAATATACACTTTCTCTGATAACAACAGTTGAGTAATATCTTCGTTTATGCTTTCATCTACAAATCCAGTACTCATTTTAAATGGCTTTACAGCGTTCTTATTGTAATCTACAAACTGATGTATTCCTGTTGATGGCTGGCCAATATTTGAATTGTAGTTTTCTGACTTAGTGCTTAAAGTGTCTTTGCGCTCTTTAAAAAAAGTCATTGTTTGCAAATGACCTTGTTTGTTCTGAAAATACACATCGTAAGGCGTGAAAATATCTTCATGTGTAATGTACAAAAATATTTTTACTGCTGGCACTGATTGTATATTACCACCATACAAAAGTCTGATATACTTTTCGTTTGGAGCCTCAGAAACATCTATCGAAATGTATTTTACAAATGTATTGCTGTTGTCTTCTGAATCAATACCAGTATTTGATATAAAATTTATGTAACCGTTTGGATAACTTTGCACTGAAAAATCTACTCCTGCTGCTGGAATTGAGTATGTTTCTACTGGAATAACAAACACAGTATTCTGCCCTACGTTGTACTCGCGATTTAGTAAATAAACCCTGTCTGCTGGTGGCTTTGCGTTTTCGCCTTCGTAACCATATCCATAGCCCTGCATGAAAACACCTTCTCTTATTATCTGAGGTTTTGTTAGCGTTTCGTAGTATATCTCTGCTCTATAACATTTGCAATTTGTATTAGCATTGTATATCTGAGTTCCTGTATTTCTTGAGGGAGTAAAATCTATAAAATCGTTTAATAACCTTCCTATGTCTATTTTCTCAACCCCAACGCTATTGACTACATTGTCTTTTCTTATTTCGTATTCTGGTGTCGCTGGAACGCTGTCTATATCTCCTGACCATACAAACAATTTAATAGTGTAGTAAGTCCTTATATCTGCCGATGTAGGATAGTACCAAGGTATTTTAATATAGTACGGTGATCTTGTTAGTGCTGTCATTTTGTTGTAAATCCTAAAAAGTTAATAACGTCCAATCCGTAAGATTCTACTATTTGATCGGGTAGTTTTTTAAAATTGTCCTCAAAAGGTTTTGTAAAAAAATTAGTAGTTTTTAATCCTGTGTTCCAAATAGATCTTCGTATAAAAAACGATGTAGTTTTATATGTGGTAAACCTTCCTTTTTTTGTTCTAAATTGTATGCGGTTTCTCTTTACCCACTTGTCTATTGCTTTTGTAAATCCTCCTTCTTTCCCTGTGCCTGTTCCAAATCGATACGGGCTGTTTGGTGCTTTTTCAGATGACTTAACACCTTTAACACCTTTGTCCTTAAACGTACCGTAGTCCTCCATTATAAATGACAAAGAAAAGCTTTGCTTATGTACTTTTAAATCATAGTCAAGAGATTTGTACAACTTCTTCGTATCACCTATGCCTTTACGTGTTAAATTAGCCCTAGAGGATTTTCTAACAGTTCTAGCAAATTTATCTAAAGACTTTTTTACATTGTCTTGTTTTACTCGCATAAGTTGATAGTTGTGTTTGGAGCCTCAATGTCAAACTCAAGTTTAAACCCATCTAACAAATTAGCAGTTCCTGTGTCTATTTGTGAAAACTCTGGATTCTCACTAGACGTAATATTATTTTTTTCTAAGTCAATATACATCTTTGACCATATCCGATTTAAAGAGGCTAAAGTCTCGTTTAAATTATCAACTTCATTATCATTTCCCCAAAATTTATTTGCTTCTGTTTCATTGCTTATATCTCTTTGGCTTAAACACGTAAGCTCTACATTAAAAACTATTGTTTGCGTATTAGTGAAATTACCTGATAGCCCGAGAGTAATATGTAGCAAAGGATAAATATTACTGTTTTCTAGGTCTATTTCGTCAACGTCTCCTTTTGTTACTGTATTAATAAAAGGGTCGCTATCTGCAATTGATTTTAGATAGTATAGTATTTCAGTGTGCTGATTCATAATTGTGTTACGTTTGCTCCTTTTCTTAGATTCTCTATTAAGCGATTCTTTTCTAGTCTATGCGATAAAAACTTTAACATGAAATGAATGTTTAACATTTCTACTTTTTCATATTTTGTAAAGTCTCCATCTGCTAACATATCCAGTGTACTATACCATCCCCACTTATTAAAAAAATTAACTGCATCTATTCCTTCGCTAGTTCCTGATCTGCTAAATACTGAAGGGTACAGGTTTGCAATTCGTTTGCTAAATTCCAAAAAAAAACCATGGCTCCTTTGTATGCGCTTATTGGTGATCTTTTCATAATCTCGTGATACTTCTCAGTACCTTTGTACTCCTCTATGATATATCCTAAATTACCCATGTCTTTAACAATAGGACGAAAAAATATAGCCATCAATTTTTCAGGCTTACCTGTATCTGATTCATAGTTTTTTAAATCAAGCCATTCTTTTGATAACATCTTGTCTAGGTTTGGAATAAACCCAAATTTTATCCCGTCAATCTCAAAACGATCTGTAAACTTAGCGCCCTCAGTAGATAATGCTTTCTGAATAATAAATAGTATTTCTTCTCGATCTGTTTGTTTCATTCGATCAATAAGATCGTAACGCATTCCTGTTACTGCTTTTATAGCCCTGTTCTCTTTGTCGTAATCGTTTATATCTTCTCTGTTGAATATCTGCTCTAATTTTAGGTACATATCCAATGTAATATCCTCTGTGGATTCTGGAAGAGTTATATTAATTTTTATCTTTCTGCTCATTGTATAAAAAACAAATTATTCTATTTTTTGTTAAATTAACTACCCGATACAATACTTATTGATGGTTTACCTCTTTTGTTCAATCTCATTATAGCAAAGTATCTCATTGCATCAATAGCGTGATTGTAAGCATCAATAGGAACGTTCATAGTATTACCTTCCCGATCTTTCATGTACGTGTATTTTTTTAACTCTGTTTGTAGTGGCTGACTGTTTTTAGTCACAAAGAAATCATCTTGCTGCAATATAGATATTCCAAAGTTAATACTGTCACGCCCTTTTTTTGCTGGCTTTATATTTACACCATACAATTTTATTTCATCAATACTTTTAGGTTCTGCGCTGTCTGCAAATATAATTCTCTTTTGCCCGTTTGGCAACGTTCTAGATTTGTTTGCTATGGCTCTATTTGACATCCCTGTTTCGTAAAATGCTAAGTCCACAATGATCTGATTATTGTATCTATAAAAATCTACTAATGCTGAGGGGTCGTTTGTATATCCAAAGTCTAAACCTGAGCCTAGATAAGCTGATTCTTTTGATATTGATTGTATCTCGCTCCAGTTGTCAAATACTACACCTTCCAATGCCCCCACAAGTCCTAGTCCATAAACTCTCCATCTATTCGCCCAATACTTGCTTTTTATATTACTTGCATCAAATAATTTTTCTATTGGCAAATCTGGATTGTGAAACCCTTTTTCTTTATATTCTAAAATAGATTTTAACTCGCTTTGGTTTAAGCACTCATTGTCTAAATAGGTAAGTCTTAAAAAATTATTGTTATTGATAAATTCGTCACCCCAAAATAAACTGTCTGGATTGTAATCTATAATAGTGATTTTTGCTCTGGATATAAATTGTATTGCAGTTTCTATGCCTAACTTATCCGCCTCGTTAATATACAATATGTCTCTACGAAATCCTTTACCAACACTTGAAGTGTCTGCACCTAAAAAATCAATGTAACTTCTGTTTGGATATTCATGTTTGCTATCCTGCTTATTGTAATCTGTTTCATACAACATAACACCCCAGTCAACCGATATTTTTTTGTAGTCTCGAATAACAGTCCTTTTCATTTTAGAAAGCTCAGAGGATAATACGCTGGCTTCTTTCTCTGAGGATAGTAAAGATTGAATTACTAACTGTAATATAGAAATTGTTTTAGATGCTCCTTGACCACCACAAATAACAAATACAGTCTCTTGAGGATTATTAAGTATTAAGTCTTTTATCTTATAATAAGCCCTAGTGTATTTGTATTTATTATCGGTTGCCAATATCTGGAAGGTTTGGAACGTTTAAAGAACCTTTTATATCCGTCTGCTTCTTATCTACAAGCCCGTTGAGCCTTTGAGTAATAGACGGATTTATTAATCCAGCCAAGCCTTTTTCTATTTGATCTCTGCGAATTTCTCTACGTATGCGTGAACAGATAGGGATAAAATCAGAATATCTATCTTCTTTATTTTCAAAATAATTAGTTAGATCTGGATAGGTTATTCTTGTATAATCCATTACATAGCACTCGAATCCTTCCATGGTTAAAGCTTTAGTGTATTCTCTTTGAACTTCTGTTGCATCTTTACCTACCCAGTCTTTTTGAGTAAGAGGGATTGTGTTTGTTTCTTTTTTGTAATTAGTAAACAAGCTCCACATTAACTCAGGAGATTCTATGTATTTATGTATTCCCATAAGTTATAATTTTTTATATCTTAATCTTTTGTTTTTATAACCTTTCAGATCCTCTCCTAATATTTGCTTTCTTGCTCTGGTGACTTCTTTTGTTATGTGTACATGAGAAACACCTGTTTGTTTTGCTATGGCTCTAAGAGGATAATCGTACGTCATTGATAATAGTTCCTGTTCTATTGGTTTTAATTTTTTTGCTTTTTCTAATATGTCATAGTTTATATCATCTATAATATCGTTATGATCTGAGGATTTTATCTGATCATTCAACTCATATACTTCTGTCTTTTTTTTTGTACATGAGTTGTAGAACATATTTTTTATAGTTCTTATGATGTATAAATCTGTCAGTTTTTTGTTTTGGCATTTGCTGTAAATTCTTAAATACATTTCTTGAACAAGATCGTCAGCTTTCTCTTTGTCCTTTGTTAGCGAATAAGCAAAAGATCTCCATTCTTTGTCCTTTAATGATATCTCATGTAAAATCATTTACATTCAAAGATAGTAATTTTTTATAAAAGCAAAAACCCCCTAGAATTAACTAAGGGTTTTGGTTATTAAAATTTTTGGAAGTTAATTAACATGTATTTTCATTCCCTTCATTACCTCATTAAAAACTTTTCCTAAG
>WLWH01001022.1_pt1 | contig 20230 bp, 27 predicted proteins | sample 6712741 | NCBI WGS metagenome assembly WLWH01 (sample SAMN12718694, study PRJNA515312) | sponge metagenome | isolation source: marine sponge | host: Mycale hentscheli | place: New Zealand: South Island, Marlborough, Capsize Point | collected 2003-05-01
TTGTATGCGGCGTGTTGTTAATGGTACTAGATCTCGGGTTTCTTAAAATACTCTCTTTTTGCTGCTGTGAAAAGTAAGCGTGGCGCATGGTGGTTGTCATAATGGTTATACAACTAACTACCTAGTTTTCTTTAATTCAATTTTAAAAAAGGTGCCCCGGGTCGCCGCCGCGTGTTTTTCGTCGTCGGGTTTTATGTCTATGGCGGCGTTTGGTTTTTTTTGTTTTCCTTTTTTTCTTTTTGTGTTTTCTTTTACCGCCATCTAACAAACCAGATGGAAGATGATACTGTGATTTTACTTTTCCAACACCCATATTACCTGAACCAGGGATAATTTCATTAGCTAGTTTTCTAAGGTCTTGTGCCGCACCTAAATCTGCTTTGTCTTTTCTTTCTTCTAAACATTGTATACCTAAATGTATGGCTGATATATACTGGATATTCTGCATCGTATTATTTCTATTCATTATATAATATAAATAGAAATTACAAATCATATAAAGGATTATCGGTAATTTTCATTCCGCAGTAGTTTTTATTTTCTTTCTTGTAATCAACAGGATTATAAATTTTAATTTTGACTGCGTTTTGTAGTATAAATTTAAAGTTATCCCAAAATTCTTTGGTGTGACCAATTGATTTGGAAGCAATATGTGCTAATTCATGAAGAGCGACGAACATAAGAGTATTTGGGTCAATTAATTTGTTACCTTTTTTGGTGGTAGTAGTACAGAATGCTAATTTTTCTCCTTTATTTTCAGAGTAGGCGGTAAATTCACTGGTAGGTAAAATTTCTTTTACAGCTGTAGGATTGAAATTTTCTACGAGACGTTTACAGTTTTCTCGATTAGGATATGTTTTTCCTAAATAGGCGACTAGTTTTTTTAATTTTTGCGTGGTATTAGCTAATAAATCTGCTGCCAATTGTAATTTAGCTCTTTCCCTGACACAATATTTATTGCCATCAACATTGGATACAATACATTTAAGGTTAAAAGCGTCTGATTCTAAATACATTTTTAAAGCGACACCAATAACAAAAACAGCTAAAACGATACCAGATAGATTCATTTTTTTAAACATTATCTTATAATAGGCAGAGAAACATAATCATTAATAAAAATTAATAATTATACTATATTTATTGACCTTTTGTGCAACCAACCTCAAGAGCGCGTCGCTGAAGATCAGGTCCAATAGTGGTTTGGTTCCATGGTCCAACGTTCAATTGAGGATTGGCAGGTTCGGAACGTACCTGAAGGTTAGCATTACGCAAACTCTGTCCAACGGTATTGATACCAATATGGTAACCGGCTTTAAGAAGACTGACATTCATGATGTCACCTGCTCCAGCTGGGTTCATTGATGAGAAAGCATTGTTGGAATCATTTGGCAATAATTGCTTAGGATCAACCACGGCTTGTTTTGCACAGGAAGGAGGCATGCCAAACGAATTAGTTGAGATACCTGATACCCTAGCATTGGTCTCGTTTTGACCTATTCCTGCTGAAGGTTTGTAATTGGTTCCTTGTCCACAGTTGCCAGTAGGGGCGGAAAAAGCTCCAGCTGGGGTAGGAGGATTCAAAGGGTTAAGTTTGTAACCCGCAGCACCTCGGTCACTTAGTGCGCTGTTAGGAAGATTACCGGCTGGAGCGCTTCCATGTTGTGCGTTTTGATTCTCATAACCAGCCATTCCGCCTAATCCTTTTCCTTGAGAGTAATTTTTCATAACATAGCACAAAGCCACTGCTGCTACAATTGTAAATAAAACAGTATGATTTTTAGCTAAAGTTTTCACCGTTTTTATAAAACTCATCTTATAAAATTAGCATACAAAATATTTTTTTAATTTAATGTTTTATTGCTTAATAATCTTAATTTGCATATGCCTCAAAATCCAATTCATCATCCGAACTTTCAATTTCATCCAACAAATAAAGAGATTTTATTCTTTTAGCTTCTAAATATGCTTGTATTGCATGTTTTTTTGCTTCTTGTGCTTTTTTCTTAGCTTCTTTATAAATTTCCATATAAACCTCATTGGGTTTTTTCAAAGTAACCGAATCGGTTGATTCGCTAGGAGGTAAAATTTCAATTTCATTTATAATTCCATTTTTTTCTAAAGATTCCTCAGTGTTCGATGTATCTTGTTCTATAGGTTCTGTTTCTTCTAAATTTTCTGTACTATCAATTTTATTAACAGGTAATTCCTGAATGTCCTCAATATTGATTTGTGAATTATTTGATAGGTCCATTGTTTCATTAACTAGGTTATCAATTATATCATCTTTAGAAGAAGGAATATCACTAGATGAAATATCTTGATTAATATTTTCTGTCGGCGAATTTGATTCTAGCTGATTATTAGAAAAATCTGTTTCTTCGTTTTTTTCTTCAACTTTTGCTTCTACTTGTAAAGTTGAATCATCCACACTTATATCAGATTCAGAATCTGATTCTAACTCTGGTTTAGTAGGGGTTACATTGGTAGGAGGATTGGAAATTTTAATTAAACATTTATTAAATAGTGGTTTTTCTTTAATAACCATAATTTGTCTTAACATAAATTCTAATTGAAAGCTTTGAGAGGTGAATTTTAAACCACTTACTTCTAAAATAGAAATCATCCTAGATGTTTTATCAATGTCGTCAAATGTAAGTTCTTCTTCTTCTTCGTTATAAATTTGTACAGTTTTGCTTCCTATTCTAGACTTAGATTTGGGTATAAAACATCTTAATAATAATTTATTACCTTTATATGTTCTTAAAAGATTTTGCCAATGATAATCGATTGAGTCATGGTCCATATCATTATGAAACCATAAATTGCGTTTTTCAAAAATTAAATTTTTGATAGTGCTTTCTAATTGATTTGTCCATTTGATAAATTCTTCATCATCATTAGTAAACATCATATCACAGTAAATTTTTTTTTCTGTTTTGTGTATTCCGTTTTTGGTGGAACATTTAGGAGTTTGAACTAAGAAAGGTTGTCCGTTTAATTTTAATTTAGAAAAATATGCTCCTCCCTGTAGACCTTGTGGATTTGCTAAAGAAAGACTGCTAAAATCGAATTGTTCGTTGGGTAATTGTACCGAATTACTCATTAATTGTGTTTGATAAAAAAGTATCATGGTAGGTACGCAAAGAAAATATAAAATCTAATATTTCAGTAATGGATAACATTAAGGATACAGTAATTCAACATTGTTTAGAATTGTTAAAAAGAGATGATGTTAAAAATGAATTAAAAGGGTTAATGAAACCGATGATTGATTTAATTTTAGAAGAACTATATCCGTATATTTTTCTTTCAATCATTTTTGTATTTATAAGTTTTTTACTAATTTTAGGTATATTTATATTATTGATGCGTAATAAAATGTTAATCAAATCACCACTTGGATTTTTAAAATTATCTTAATATAGTATATAATGCCAGGAAAAACACGTAAAGGAGGACGTAAATCTCACAAGAAGGGTGGTTCCGCTGTTGGTGGTCTTATGGCTGCTATCAAGAAAGCACTCCCAAGTTATTTGCTTTACCAAGCTGTTAAGATGCAGCAAAAGAAGAAACGCGGAGGACGCAAGACTCGTCGTGGAGGTTCATCATGCGGTAGTCATGGTAAGAAGAAGCACAAGAAGAAGCGCGGAGGTATGGGATGTGGTGGAAAGACCTACAAGAAGAAGCGTGGAGGAAGAACTCGCCGTCGCCGTTAATTTAATATAGCATAAATTATAATTTTCTCATTATAATTTATAATGGTAAAAGCACGCAAAGGAGGAAAAACACGTCGTCGCGGTGGTAACCGTAAACGCAGAGGAGGACTTTTAGCAGAAATTCATAGGGCACTTGCGCCTTACGCACTTTTCCAAATGAAGAAACACGCACAAAAAAAGAGAAAAGGTGGCAACAAAACCCGTAAGGGAGGACGCAAAACTCGCAAGGGTGGACGTAGACGCCGCCGTCGTTAATTATTTATGATATAAGGAAATTTAGTTAAATATAAATTCTTATATCATATCAAATGGATTTTACAGAAAGTATTAGAGAATGGGTTTCTATTGATAATAAAATTAAAAAATATCAAGATGAAGTTAAAAAAGAACGAGTAATTCGCAACGCATTAACAGCCTCCATTTTAGAACAAGCAGCAGAATCTAATATGGAACATGCAGTTATTGAAATTACTGATGGTAAATTAAAATTTCAAAACACAAGAGTAACGGCACCATTAACTTTTAAATTTTTAGAAGAATGTTTAAATGAATGTATAAATGGAGAAGAACAAGTGAAACAAATAATAAAATATATTAAGAGCAAACGAGATGTTAAATACGTATCTGATATCAAAAGGTCTTATAATTAAATGACTTAAAATTTTCATAATAAAAATAATTATTATGAATATTAACACCGACCGACTAGAACCCTATAAGATTTTTAATTATATGACATCTCCTCGAAATATGAGTTATGAAAATTGGCTTAAATTTCCTGTGATGGAAGCAGCAGATACAACAGATGACGTATATTTTAAGAAAGTATGTTTTAAAAATGGAGACTATTATACACATAAGCATTTTATATTGGATTTTTATCAGGACCTGATTGATACTCTACATCGAAACGGATTCAATATACAAGATGAAAAAGAGTTTAAACGAGAAATAGCAATCTTTATATATAGACTATCAAGAGAACGATTATGAATAAAGAAGAAACTATGATTGAAATGATGGATGATGAGGAGTTTTACACCTATAAAAAAAATTTAATTAAGGAAACTTTTACGGAAGACGATTATTTATCTTGTGTGAAAACAAGACAAATATTGGAGGATGAATTTTTTTGGAAATGGGAAAAGAAAGGAGAACCAAGTATAGAAGAATTTTATAATGGAATGAGAACAGAAATGCAGGGTAGATATGCAACGCCTTTATTTTATGATACAACAGGTGAGTTTAGTTCAAAATTAACAGGTATTGTATATAAATATTTGAAAAGAGAGTATGATATAAGTATATTTCATGATTGTCCTGGTTTAGCAGAACCTTTGGTACGAAAATATGATGAAATACAAGAAAATAAAAAGATTAAAAATAAAATTTCTCATAAGGTAAATGAAGGTGTAAATATAAAAACTTCTAAGAAATTTGATTGGGGTACAAAAACATATAAATAAAAGATTTGTAAATATATATAATGAATATATTTAGTTCAGAAGATATGATTTTTAATAAAAAAAACGGTCAAATAACAGCTGGAGGTTGGAATATACATTCAGAATTATTACAAAATGATTTTCCTTTATCCGCTAATGCACAAAGCGGCGGTGGAAAAGGTGGCGGTGCTCTGGATAACTTAGCGGTTCCAGCTGGTTTAATTCTTCTTAAGAATATGATTGATTCAAATACTAAAAATCCAATTAAAGATTTGATTGAAGAGCCAAAGGTAATAGGAGATGGTTTATTTGATAAGTTATTGAGTTTAGCAGCGAGAAAAAAGCGAAGTTCTCATGATACGCGTAAGGTACGCAAGAAGCGTAAAAACAAAACTCGTAGGAAATAATTATGACTTTAATTATAGTCTTAATTATTTATAATTGACTCCAGTTGTCATAATTAAATGGTGAAACAAGTATTTCTGGTAAATCTTTTCTATATTTTTCCACCTTCTTTTTAAATCGTCTTTCCTCAGGTGACAATGGAATTAATTCTTCATTATCCATTAACTCGCGTTCTTCAGGTGTTATTTTTGGTTTATGACCATAACAATTCACCCCAAATGGTGCTTTTTTATATGCTATAAATCCTCCATTAATACCTGGTCTCCCGCAATCGTGTTTATGTCCCTTTCTTTTTTGAAGTTTTTTCCATGTCTCCATTTGTGTTGGATATAATGCCATCTGGTCAGCAGACCATCCAAATCCACACCACTCAGCGCCTCTTTTGTAAGCATTTTCAATCTCTTCATAAGTTGCTAATCTAGAACCGTATGCTTTACAAACAGCCTTAGCATCATTATACGTATAAATATTATCTGGAATATGGAAAACTTGGTCTTCATACATAATTTCAGGAACAGGAGGCGGTTGAGGGGAAGTAACTGTAATATCTACTTCTGGAACAGGTGTAAATAAGTTTCTAATACTAGTTTTAATATCAACTTGGAAAAAGTACTGAACTCCATTAATAAGAACTAAAAATATAAACATTCCCCACATTACTACTTCTATAAATGTAATGCTAGGAGATGGTGCTACTGCTTTAGCTCCTTCAACAACAGAAACACCTAAATAACTAAATAAAATGTAGTAAATGATAATAACAAATGTTAATACTACTAATACTATGGGGCTACCTTTAGTTACCTTATCGCCAATAAAGTCGTACATATGTGGGAATCCTTTTGTTGGTGTGATATCTATACTATCCATCTATATAGTATGGTTCTTATTTTTTTTTGCGATAGAAGAAACAATATGCCTTTGGTGTTTTTAACTGTTGTTCTGACTTAGGTTGAACATTTGGATCGTTAAACTCATACCATTTATTATTCGCATTTTTAACATAAGCGAAATAATGTCCACCCATCACTCCTCCACTATGATTACATATTCCATAAAGTTCATATTTAAAACTTTTAGGATCATATCCTACAACATACTTTGATAAATCTAAATTATCAAATGGAAAATCAACCAAACTTTGGTTTTTTCTAGGAGGCATAGTATTTGTAAAACGCTTTAGTGTTACTATCAACACTGATGGAAATTTCCAAAATTGGATTTGCTTACCAACTACCTTATGTCCCTCATCATTTACATACTGGTTATCTTCATCTAAAATTTCCCTTTTTGTATATTCGTCAAAGCAATCAATTAGACTTACGTTACTTTTATTTGGAATCGGCAAATCTAACATTAAAAATGGCTCAGGGTTACAACTTAAAGTATTATTGGTTTCTCCTTTTACACAAGATACATGAATGCCATAAAAAATATCTAGAATTTCGGAATATTCCTTTTTATACATGTTTTTCATCATACTATAACATTTTTTAGCTACTTTATCTTTATCAGTCAATACCTTCCCTTTTATTTTCATATTTACCTCACGCATTATTGAAGTATGAAAACAATCAATAATAAAAGTTAAAAATTCAGGCAAATCATTTTGAGCATAACCTGTAAATAAATGTTTGCCCTTAATTTTGGCCACTTTTTGAACAGATGACAAAAATCCACCAGGACTAATTATACAATTTTCACTCCAAATCATCTCTCGTAATTTATCCCACTCCATCAAAATTAATGATTCTGGTTTCTTTTTAATTTTTTGTTTGTATGTTTGTTTTTTTAAAAAATCATTAAATGAGTAAGTGTGTGATAAACATTGTAAAGTTGTATTCATAAAACAGGTATTTCCTAAATTTGCCAAACCAGTAAGTCCTTTATCTTTATATGAATCTGTCATTTCCTATATTTGTATAATTTTATTTAAACCATTATGTTTATATCCTTTAACAACAAATTTTCTAATTCAATTATAATGAGTACCAACGAAAGCACACATATATTATTATTGCAGTATATGCGAATTATTACAAGACAACAAGATACTTTGATAAATACAATTAATAGTATGCAACAACAAAACGAAAATTTATATTCATTGATATCTGATTTAATAAGATTACAGAATGATACATCAACAACAAGAACAACAACTACTCGTCAGCAACCAAGAACATATACGTCAACCAATCGAACAAGACGAACTACTATAAACCGACCAAGAACCCGTATGTTTTTTCCATCTACCTTATCTGGTATTACCGAAAGAATGACTAGAACACCTAGAATTGTAACACATAACCCTAATATGAGGGTTAATATACCCGGTACTGTGAATCAAAATACAACAACAGAAGATATTCTTAATGAATCCTTTAATAGTTATAATCCTATTAGTATACGACCTTCTCTTTTTCAAATTAGACGAGCCACAAGAATATTAGAGTTTAGGGATATATCAAATACTACACATCAAATTTGTCCTATTGATAGAGATCTTTTAAATCCATCAGATACTGTTATGCAGATTTTACATTGTAATCATTACTTTAGAGAATCAAATTTAAGAAGGCATTTTAGAAATAATACACGTTGTCCATTATGTAGATTTGATATAAGAAATTATATTCCTTCTTTAGCAGAAACTAGTCCCATCCTCTCAAGGAGACCGTCAATTCCACCTCCTCCTCCTCCTCCTATAAATAATCTTCCCTCTAGAAATGTAATATCACCACCCCCCAGGCCACCACCTCCACCACCACCATTACCTGAAGATGATGATGATTTTAGTTTTAATGACATTGAAAATCCTTTTGAAACAAGACACAGTGCCAACATTAATCCAAGTCATCAGAGTACGCAAGAAATACAAGAATTGTTAGGAAGAGCTATTGAAAGTGCTATTAATAGCGATTCCTCAGGAAATAACGTTTTATCATTTGAATATTCTGTTAGCATTGGTACTAACCCAGATAATACTACTAATGAATAGTGTCAAGTGTTAACATATAACCATTAATATTGTTTTTTAGATGTCTATTTAAAACACGATTATTTAATAACAAAACCCCAAGTGCTGTTTTTGTAAAATCTATAATATCATTTAATATTTTCTTCTCTCCAATAACGAGTTTAGTTGCGAAATTTTCATTAGAATAATTTGAAAACCTCTTTAAATTTTTCTTATTTTGCTTTAGACTTAATGGATACATTCTTTTATTTTTTTCAATTTCAAGAGCTAAATATGCTAACGCGGCCGCTTCATTTCTTTTATTAAATGGATTTTGTGCTAAGTGACGATTTTTAATAAAGTCATGTAATTCTGACTCATTAGCATTTGCTATTCGTAAGAACGTCATTAATTGTCTAAAATTTAATGAATTAAAATCACTTGAAATATTTCTTGAAAACGTTTCTGATATAATTTGATTTCTTAAATTTTGTATGTTGAAATTAGTATTTGACTGAGGTATAGTTAAAAATACAGTATTTCTACATTTTTTATCATCTTCTAAGGCAAATCCATAAAAAATTAAATAACTTCTATTACATTTAGTGCCGTATGAATCTGTAATTTCATGATGTGCTGAAATTGTCTTTACTGAATTCATGACAAATCCATCTTTTGCTTCTTCGAAACTCCATTTTACATCTGGTTCGCTACTATGATTCAACATATCACCTAGTGGTACCATAGTTGCTTGCTTAGTACCATCTATCCAAAGACCAAAGTTTCTTGATCCAATTATTGTACGTAATTCCATGAACTTCTGGAGAGAACAGTACCTTTTAAAATGTGGAATTGTATGTACAAGCACATTATAGTCTTTTGTTAAAACCATTTTTCTAGTTTTAATTTCTTCTAGTAAATAACTATTTTCCAAGAAACCTTTTTCTTTATTTGTCCAAAACAAAGGAAAGTTATTTAGATTTTTGGGTAAAATATCATAGTATGGTTTAAAATGATTATCACCATACATGTCTTGAAGCATGTATAAACAAATATATACTAAATTAATACCGCTTATTCGTTGCGATTGTTTTTGTACAAGTTGTCCCCAAGGTGTGTTTTTGCCCATATCAGTATAAATCAGTAATTTTCTAGGAATTAAAATCACTTGTTTATTACTTGAGACCTTATGTTTGGTATGAACTCCGCGTTCATTTTTTTTATAAGTTTGGAAATAAATATCTGAAAACTCAGCTCCATTTTGATTTAGCCAATTTATGAATAAATTTAGGTCTTTATCTTTTTTATTTGTTGTTTTTTGCATATATATAAAGTCTTAGATTATTTTAATTATTTTATTTCGTTTATATATAATGCCAAATAAAGGGATTAGAAATGCAGTATACAAACGAGCAGGAGGTAAAGGACAATCCTCAAAATTCTATAATATTTACGGTAAAGTTGTAAAGCCAACCGACCCTACTGGTTTCAAAGGTGGTCAAGGATGGACCGCGCCAAAACCCCAAATTGGAAGCATGTTATCACTTGGAATCATGAAACAAAATAAAAATGCTGGTGGTAATAATGTATGTCAACCAGGTCCTGGACCCAAGAATGTTGATAGTTCAAATGCTAACTGTAATTGTAGAGGACCTTCTGGTCAATGCCCTTGTCGTAAAGGCGGATGTTAATTAAAATTTCACCAATATTGTTAGATATAATTAATTTGTTAATTATATATAATATGACCTACTGTGATATGTGTAATATATTAATGATAAATATAGCGTGGTATATAGAATATACTATGAATGAAATTAAAGATGTTGTAGAAGAATGTATGAATCTGCCCCCAACCATTGAAAAAAAAAATTATACTTTTATAAATGGTAAGAAGGAAGAAGAGCAATATCTAGATGACGAAGATTGGGAGGACGGTTGGAGTCAGGTTTAACCAAAGAAGGTTTTAATTGATTTTTGACCTTTTTTAATATTATCTGCTTGTCTCAATGAATCAGCAAATAATAGTGCTTTTACTTCTTTATTACGCAACTGTTCTTCCTTTTTCTGATATTTTTTTGGGTCACTTTTGAATTCTTGTTTCAAATATTCACACTTGCGTTTAAACGCTGCTTTCTTTCTACGAAACGAAGGAATCTGTTCTAATATCAATGCGAAAACCTGTTGTACTGGTTTCATAATTTGATTTGTAATATAAAAGCCATAATCTGGTCTAATATTGTTTGCTCGAATATATTCTGGACTTTCAATCTTATCACCCTGTAGTTTTACATTATCTTTTGTTTGAATGTACACGAAAGGAACTCTTGAACCAACAGATGGTTTATTACCAGAGTCTCGTTTACCCATTCTTTCCGCTAGCACCTTATGAGCTATGCTTTTGGGGTTTTTATAAAACGAGTTTAGTTTCTTTGTAATAATTAATTTTTCTAACGGATATTTTTCATCAACGATATTTTGAAGAAAATCTTTAACAAATGTAATTGCCGCAGGAATATCTTGCGATTTCATCAATATATCAATTAATCCACCATAAATATCTTTAACAATAGGCGCATTATCTCGCCTCTTCAATACAATTCCCATTTCTTTCCTTTTTCCTTTATTGGGATTATGTTCATAAAGAATTCCAACATATCTCTTTTTGGATAGCAATAAGAACGGGTCGAATGTCTTTTCATATTCCAAATCATGTGGTGGTTTTAAGAATTTACTTGCTATTTCACCAGCTTCAATAGCCAACTCAATAGTAATTTCCAATGCTTTCTTACCGGTAATTTTATTACCGTCCATATCTTTTAAATTAAATGTAAAGAATACACTATCCGTATCACCATAAATATATTCCGCATTTGTTTTAACTGGTCCATATTTCGTATCACAAACTGTATCACCATAAACTTCTTCAATGACACGTTTCGCATAAATCAACAGCTTTCTACCTGTAGCTGTTGTTGAAGCAGCAATATCAATATCATAAAACGAACTCGTTCTTGCTCCACATTGACCATATAATGAATTGGCAACAATTTTAATTGATAATTGTCTTTGATTATATACATTTTTCATGAATGAGTTATAAGTATCTTTAATATCTTCAACATCTGCGACATTAACAACTGTATTGGTTTTCTTTAATCGTTCATTTTCCAACGATATATATGTAATTGTATATTTATCATCATTCTTAGACAAAATCCCAATATGTTCATCACCGTTCTTCATAGTAATCGTTTTAAATTTTGCCTTCGACCTAGTGGCTTTTCTTGCTGCTAGCAGTCCTTGTAGCGTTGCTGGCATAATACCTTTTTTGTCATCTGGAAATTGAGCAAACCGACATACTTTAGTACCAACCTTAACTTTTTCTTCTTTCTTTCTGCCTTCTGGGGCTATCCATTCATATCTATCATATTCTACATCAACATATTCATATCCTTCCAGATTATCATATTTAAATGTGCCATCCTTATTTCTCTCACCCCATGTTGATAACAGTTGACCTTCTAAATCATATTCTTTTGTCCAAACCTTACTATCGTGTGATATATTTTCACTAATCATACAACTAGGATATAGTGACGAATAATCATTAACAGCCACTGGGTCTTCAACGTATAACCCAGTTTTTGGTATCAAACAAATAGCACCTTCATAACTCCCATCTCCTTCTGGTTTTTCAACAACAGGCATAAGTGTATTTTTTTCACGACATTTCTTAGCAATGAAACTCAAAAGCTTAATTCCTTGACCGCGCATTACTACGAAATCAATTGGTACGCTACAAATAGCGGCTTGTTCTGACATTCCAGTTAAAATATCATTTTTTCTGAATAAATGATGAACCAAATTACAATCCTGAAAACAATATTTCGCAATAATGGCACGGTCACTAGAACTACCCATAGACAACTCAAAGATATCCTGTGGTGTAATGTCATCCTTACCCAATCCCCACCTAAGTTTTCTATCTTTTCTAGGATTAATATTTCCTTCAATAATAAATTCACCTTTTTCTTCGTTAAGCTGTAAAACCTTAAACTTCTTACCGCCTTCATAAGAATCTACAGAATGACCAATCAATTCAAAACACACGAAATTTTCTTTTTGTAATCCCATTAGATTCCCACTTTTAATAACGGTAGTATCATCTAACCATTCCCAATCTTTTACCATATCACCGATAAAATGTGATGCAACATCATTTAACTTATAAGAGCCAAGATTTACTTCACGTCTGAAATAATTGTATAAATCAATCTGTATAACACCAGGCATATCCATATAAATCATCTGATGTGTACCACTAGCAATTCTAATTTCTTTTTCTATCTTTTTACAATATTCTCCTTTATTTCTAGACAGTTCTGAAAACCAAATTTCTTCTTCATATCTCTCATCTAAACTTTCTGGTCTCATACAATTTAATTCTTGTGCTCTTTCCGACATGAACTTCCAATCAAAACCAAATGTATTATATCCAATCAAAATGTCTGGATGTTGTTCTCTAATCATTTCTGTCCAACCCATTAACAAATCTCTTTCTGTTTCATAACATTCGATAATGGTTTCTGAGTTTTCTATTTCTACTTCATCACAATCACCCAATACTGCCATATAATTTAAATATGGTTCGCATTCACCTACATGCATAAAAGTTGTTCCAATAAACGTAACTTTATCACCTTCCAGCGGTGGTAATATAATTTTGGCAGCTTCATCAATAATTTCTAATTTTTTACCTGCGTCACATTTCTTATCATTCAAATAGTCTAGAAATGTTGCTTTTTTTCTGACATAATTTCCCCAACTCTGAGATATATTATGTAGTTCCTCGTCGTCATCATCCGCCTTGTTTCTATAAAGCTTTTTCATTCTACGTGCTTCCATAATTCGAAACCGTTCAATAACAGAATTTAAAGGTTCTGTCATTAGATGTGTGATTTTTCCATTTAAATTTTCTTCCAATACCTTTTTTTTTGGAAACACTGTTGAAATATCCTCCATTTGTTCAAATCCAAAAGCAGCTTTAATTAATTTAATTACAAGTGTAGTTTGCTTACTTTTTCCCATTAGTCTTATTTCTTTATTATGAATGTTCCAATACGTAATAATTTCACCTACTAGTTTTCTATAGCTTTTAATAGCTACAGGAAAGTCACCGTGACTAGAACTGGCTTCAATATCCCAAGATGCTACAATTGCTGGAATAGGGGTTTCTTTTTGAGGCAAAGGAATAATATCTTTAAAATCAACGGTACATTCATATTTACAGAAAGTTTTATTTGTATTTTCAAGAATTTTGTCATTGGGAATTTCAATCCAACCAGAAGGATTGATTTCTTTAATGTGAAAATATCTCAATAGCGGTGGTAATTTTGCTTCATAAAGTTCTGTATCTACGCCTTGATATCTATGTGATTTCAACGTATATTTTCTTCCGAATAAACTAGTTGGGTCTGCTGTAATTATGTACCAGAAATTTTTAATTTTATTTAATGCCGATGTATTTTTAAATTTCAAACATATAAATCTATATTTTTTCATATTATCAAATCCATATAACTTATTTCTTTCGATAATTACAGATTCTTTTTCAAGAATAGAATCTTCGTAATAAGATATATAATCTTCTTGATGTTTTAAAATATAGGCGTGTTCGCTTTCGTTATCAGTAGGTTTCGGAAATACTTGTTGTCCCCTTACCCATTTCTTGTATTTTTCTTTTAATGCTAATTTGCGAATTTCCATTTTTAAATGTTGTATAAAATCACGTTTTTCTCGCTTACTCCAATGGTCAGCAACTTTGATATAAAAGAATGGTGTATAGTTTTTAACGAAAATAGAACATGTTTCTCCTTTTTCATTCATACCGAACATTTGAATAATAAAGTCTTTGTTGTCTCTTCCACGCTTACCTTTCCCTTTCTCATTCTTTACTTGGAAATTCAGTAATCGAAATTGAGGGTTTGTCATAATGTTATATGAGTATAAGAAATATATTAGTCTTAATTCAATTTTAATTAAGATTAATTTAATTAGCTAAATAAACACCTAGTAGTAAAACTGGTATAGAAAGCATTTTGTGAAGTGTAATTTGGTCACCTAAAAATAAATGTGACGCAATTATTGTAGCAATAACACCAATTCCGGTACTGACAAGAATTAAATAACTAAGTTTTTGAGTTCTAATTAATTCGTATCCTATTACTGTCGTAATGACTATACAAGCACTAGCACCAAAGAATGCTAATAAAGTTGTTCCGTGTAATTTGGTTAAATCTTTTTTAAGTTGGTCTAGTCCACCCATATATAATGCTGTAATAATCATAGCCATTCCTGTTATTATTGCATCAATTATTATAATTGAATAATTGCTCATATATTTCATTACGTATTTTCTAGTTAATCTCATAGCTGTTGCCAATAATGCTGAGATTGTTACTAATCCATAAACAACGGTTGTATTCATTTATATAATTTACTAATAAAATAAATTGAATAATAAAAAGAATTGTCTATTATTAATCACAATAATATAATGAGCGACTATAGCTTTATGAAATCCGGTTTCGACCTTATGCAGCCTGACGATGAGGAATTTAAAAAAAATGCGACAACGGTTATTGTAGCTTATGCTGAGAATGCTTTAAGAACAGCTGCCTTGTATGTAAGTCACCATAAAACTAGAAAAGGAATAACACCTGAAGATATTAAAAGAGCAATGATGATGGAAATGTTCCTTTTCAAAAATAGACCTAATATGCTAGAAAAAGCTGAAGAAATTAGAGAAATGTTATTTGGAGAACAAGATGAAAGTGATAGCGATGAAGAAGAGATGCCAAATATGGAAGATGAAGATGAATTTAGTGAAAATGACTGTGCTTGTCCGGTCTGTCGTGTAATGAATAATATTTATACTCGTTGGGAAGGATGGGTGCCAAATACATTATTTGAAACAACAATTAAAAAACATATAGATAAGATGTAAAAATTAATTTATTTATTATAATTAAATGAATTATAATAACTTTAGAGTGCTAGGAAAGACATTTTCATCTTTTTCATTGAAAAGGCATTTACACGACCGCAAATTACCAGGTGTTCTTAATAGGTATCGTAATACAAAAATAGTTAAATGGGTTGGTGTTGAAAGTCCAAAGAAAGCCGATTTTGATAATTATGTTATAAAAACGAAACAATGGACCTCAAGCGATATTGATTGTAAAGCAGAATATGATGATGAATTTTTAAAAGAAAAAAATTTAAATTGGAGAGAAGATTAAATTATTTACTTCTTTTTCTTCGACGAGTTTTTCTCTTTTTGCGTGATTTTCTTTTTTTGGTTTTCTTTCTACGTAATTTTCGTTTTCCGCCACTAGTATCTAATCTACTCATTACATCCGCCGCTTCAGTTCTACAATTTCCAGCACCACAGACTTTATTAGCGGCCTCATTACCAGCTACATTTTGCAAAAAACCCTTGATTGCTCCTTGTGGAGCACTATAACTACCTCTTGTGTTTAAATTCACTGATTTTCCTATTTCTTGATTAAATTTTTCTCCAGATATAATTTTAGGTTTTCCCACTGTTTTCAAGGTCTGTCCGCGAGCTGCTCCTGATTCAACAATAGCATCTGGGGTTTGAAAATGTCCAGGAACACCTGTAGGGCTCATAATTGAACCCATATCATGGGCATTTAACTTTGGTCTACCAGGATGTTTTTTGTTATATTTTGCTACACTTGATGGTGTAGCTTTAGCGTAATAACCCACATGTGCTGGATTTCCCACAAGTTTATTATTTGTATTTACCTCTTGAACTTCTAATGTGTGATGTGTTAGAGGGTCTATTGAACCTACTGGTCCAAAACTAGGATTATGAATTGATTTTACAGTAATAGAATAATTTTTATTTGGATTTAAATTCATGCCCGGAGATACGGCAGATATTGCGGTAGAAGTATTTGCTTTTGGAAATGTGAAAGGTGCTGTTTCAAATGTAGGATTTGGCGTATAACCTCCAGGTCCGGAAAATGTAAGACTTGATTGATTAAAATCATAATTTGTATGTGGGCTAGCTAATGCCATTGCGCTAGATGATTGAGGCGCAGAATTTATACTTGCTGTTGGAACACTGCCTAACCCTCGAATGACTGGTTTAGTTGGTGCTGCTGACCCTAGAGTGGATAAAGCTAAAGCACCAACCAGTCCTTTTACGAGTCTATTTCCATGCCTTTTTCTTGTTTTTTTCTTTTGTTTACCATTGCCTCCTTTTTTCTTAATGGTTTTTCTTTTTTTCTTCTTACGAGTTTTTCGCCTTTTGCCACCGTGCATATGTTCTCTTTTATGTGCTTTCTTTTTCGCAGCAATTGCTTCTTTTAAAAAGTGATGTAATGCTTTTGCGCTTCTTTCTTTTTTAAATTCTTCCACACCATCATCCGTCTTAACATCTCTATAAACGGTAGGAAAACCTTCTAAAGCACTAGTATCAAAGTTAACATTGGCTGCGTGATTACTGTCTACTTCTGCGATTAAAACGTGGGGTTCTTCTTTATTTTCACACGATTTTACGAAGTTGTTCCATTCTGGTTTGAAAGCATCACAAGCAGGACAATTTACCATAAAAAAACCAGCAATAACAACTTCGTATTTAGGTGCCTCCTTGTTAAAGTGTTTAGCGTCTTTATTAGTAAGAACTTTAATGATTCTCATATACAATTTGGAGAGAAATAAATTTTATAATTAGATAATATATATGAAAGAACAATTAATAATTATGGGATTTATTGTTGGACTAATATTTTGTGCCACCTATACAAATAAAAGTTTAACAGAAGGATTTAATGATAGAAACAGAAAAGCAATAAATGATGAATTTGATTGTCCTAATTTGTTAGTAAGACGTGGTAATAAATTAATGTTGTTAAATAATCGTAAAGCAAGAATTCCAGGCATAAATCCAATCTTTTTTGATAATTTAGAAGATTATGTTGAATTTATAAACTGGCAACGTAGTCAAAACATAAAGTGTCCTGTTTTATATTTTAATGAAATGCAAGATGTTCAAGGAAATACAAGATACCGAATGTTAAACGACCCTATGGATCCACAAGCAGGTTTACCAAGCTATAATCAAGTTATGGCTACTGAAGTACCTTTATATGATTCAAATATGGACCATCCTCCTTATAATCAAAATAACTATCATGGATTCGATTCAACAAATCAAAATGTAGGAAGATATACTCCTTTAGACAAAATATTTCATTCTAATTCAAGAAAATCTAGTGCCAATGCGATGGATGTAAATTGGGCTGGTGTTGAAGCTTCTAGAAGAATGATTAAAAGCGGAAAGTTTGATAAAGATTTCAGAAAAGATGGTTTAAAGAGTAATTCAGAATTCGACGGAATTATTACAAAAAATCCAAAATACAACGCAAGTTCAAGGAGAATTGGAAGAGCACATCCCGACCCACTGTCTGCTGGTGCGAAAACAGGCGATGCTGAAGTGGATAGAATTAAAAAGCAAACTGGAAGACTTAATTAAACAGATTTAATAGAAATATCTTATTATATAAGATATGTCTGATATTATAGCCGCATTTTGCGTTGGGGTAGGACAAGTTACAATAGGTCATCCATTCGATACTACAAAAATATTAATACAAAATAATCGTAAATGGTTAGGATTACCCTTTAAGGACTATTATAGAGGATGGAAATTTCCAATGACATCAGCGTTAATATTAAATTGTATGACTTTTCCAATTGTAGAAAGAACGAAACCATACACAAATAATAATTTTTTATCAGGTTGTATTGCTGGTATGACAATTAGTCCAATTGTATATTGTTTTGATGTTGGAAAAATTAAACAGCAAACAAAACAACCAATATCTTTGAAAACAATCGTAAGTACAAAAGGTAGGTATTCAACATTTGCGAGAGAATCAATTGCTTCATCAGTATATTTTGGTTCTTATTTTACTTTCAGAGATTATGGACTTCATCCACTAATAAGCGGTGGTTTGGCTGGTTTATGTAATTGGACTGCGACCTATCCAATTGATGTAATTAAATCAAGACAAATGGCGGAAAATATATCCATTTCAAAAGCAATTAAAATGGGTAAATTGTGGAAAGGATATTCTGTTTGCGCAACAAGAGCAGTAATAGTAAATGCTATTGATTTTTGGATTTACGAAACAGTTAAAGATTGGCTAACTAAGTCATAATTTAACTAGATTTGAAATGTGTTAAGAATTCATCTAAATCTTTTAATGCTGATTTTGTTGATTCTAATTGTGCCAAATTTGATAATGTTGTGGTATCATCTAATTTCTTTTTATCTATTGCTGTTTTTATTTGCTCTAACATTTGTAAATGAAGAACATCTTCAGTATTTAATAACATTTCATGGTATTTTGCTTTGTATTTATCTATATGAAGTTCATCTACCAATTTTGTTCTCATTGTTTTAACATCTTTTAATAATTGGTCAGGAGTTGCTGAACTTCCAGAAGTTAATCCTTCTACAACACTTCTGTTAAGTTTCATCATCTTTGTACAAATGTACATAACAAATAAAGCTAATACAATACATCCTAAACATGCTACAGCTGTTTTCATATCAAAATCCATTTATATATATAAGTAAATATTAATTTGGAATACCAGTAACGTCTGTAACAGGTCCTGTATAAACCCAAACAAATTTATTCACAGGATAACATTGTCCAGGTAGAGATGTAGCTGGTGGCGTTGGTGGTATACTATCATTAGAATTATCAGCATTCCCAACTCCAGAAACTCCAGCTACTCCAATACTATTTGGATAACCATGTTTACATAATGTAAATGTAGCATAACTACTAGGAGTAAATTTAGAAGGCGTTGGTAATGGGTCCTCTCCTGGACCTACTAAGGTGAAACCAGCGTCAGTAGAAATATTAGACCATGGTTGCGGTCCACCTCCCGTTGTTCCATTTGGGAATAGTGTAGCACTATTACTGCCATTATAAAAATCATAAGGGTCTAACACACATATACCTCCAGCTAAAGCAGTTCCATTACCGGTACTACAGCTTGCCCATATTCTAGATGGACAAACGATTTGTGCGTTATTACCACTTGGTCTAATTATTACTGATGCCCTCCAATTAGGTCCTATTGGTTGTCCAGCTACAGTTGGGGTCGTAGATGTATTTGAACCTGATGCTTGGATTAATGTTCCTGCTAGTTCTGATTTTGGATTTGGTACAGGTGATTTTACAATTGAACTTTTTATGAAACCAGATACTTTAACTACTAGTTATTCTAATGGTAGTTATGCACCTTTATTGGATCATGATTTTGGTAGTGGTGGTGGTGATGGTAGTCATTGGGGTGGCGTCCCTTGGATATGGATACAGTATGGCCTGGTAGGGGATGAGGTGTCTAGAGTATAAATACTCATTGTGTATTGATTAGGTATTTATCACTAGCCCTGCCCTGCCCATAGACTGACTAGGTACAATCACCTAGTGATTATGATCACGCACGCGCTAGGTACAAATGCCTACCCGCTTCGCTAGCATGCGAAACGCATAGTACATGCGTACTAGGTACATCTGCCTAGGTATATCTGCCTAGGTATGATTGCCTAGGTATAACCCCCCACCCCCGAACACCTGTACTAGCGG
>WLWH01001024.1_pt1 | contig 20224 bp, 3 predicted proteins | sample 6712741 | NCBI WGS metagenome assembly WLWH01 (sample SAMN12718694, study PRJNA515312) | sponge metagenome | isolation source: marine sponge | host: Mycale hentscheli | place: New Zealand: South Island, Marlborough, Capsize Point | collected 2003-05-01
AAACTCGTAAAACAGCGCCGCTTGAGCTTCCGGACGTCGTCCCATCATGGCAATCAATCTCCCAAATCAATGAGAAAACTGAATCAGCAAAGACTGCCGAGATTAAGGCGAGTTTTTCAACGGAATACGAAGACGTGCTGACCCATCATGAGACGTATTGGGTGATCGCCGGGAAAGGCGCAATCTCACGATCTCAATGGGATAAAATCTCAAGGACGTTGTCCTAGTGTCGAAAGATGAGTGCTGGGTTTCAAGAATGTGTTTCGGGACCGAAAATCATATTGACGATACTCGATCAGCCAAACCCACCCCGCTCAAATCCGAGAGTTCGATAGTGCCGAGGAATTGCGACTGACGCAAACAGCTACTGCTCTGTCATGCAAGAATATAGATAAACTCAGGAAGCATTAGCCAAAATTAAGGTCGAGTTAACCATACGTAAGATATGCTTAAGCCGGAATGAAAATGGGCGCATTCTGAAACGACGAGGTGTTGAGGGGCACCTGACAACTGACTGAGTAGTATAGTTTTTTTGGCAAAGAATAGTACCAACATTTTTGAATTGACGTCCCATGATCTCGGCTCTGGACTGCAATACACCGTTCCCGGTCCTTCAACTGATTTTGAGTGGAAACTGACGGCCGGGAGCTCGGCTTTGCTATGGTCGAATTTTGCTTACGATGTTTTGGAAAACTGCCGTGAGATCCATTTTGATGACCTCATAGTGGCCATCGATGATGCTGGGCAGATGTCCACCAGAGCGCCGGAAGCTTCTCCCGTTGAGGGTGATATCATTTCGCAGGACACCAGCATTGATGCTGTCGGAAAAATCGAAGAGCCGGAAGACAAAAGCTCAATTCTTATCAACGTAAGTGACCACGTAACAGATCGAATTAGCGAAAATCTGTATGTTTCCAAGGCTTGGGCAAGGTCCGGTGAAGTTGCCGTCAATGATGACGCAACTCTAACCTACTGGCCTTCCGACCATGGCGCCGGTCGCGATGAAATATCGTTGATTGTCAATGACGGGCAATCGTCTTCGGAAGTCAGGAAGATTCGCCTGGAAAATCTGGAGCCAATTGTTGAACTAGGTAGTCAATTCGTTCCTGACCAGTTTGATGTCTTCGACGCGGACGTCAGTCTGGATCTGGGTGGATATTTAGCGGACCTTCTGCTGGATGAGGGGGTAACCGTATCGGTTGATGGGCTGCCATTGGGGTTGGCCTACAATGTAGCGAGCATGCGCATTGAGGGAAAAGTAGTCGGGGATCTGGGAGATAGCCAGGCGCACTCTGTTGATGTGAGCATACGTTCGAAAGATCGCCAATTGATCAAAACCCATTTCAAATGGGTTGTTCGCGATGGCAGTGCGCAAGACAAAAATGAAGCTATGGTGCGCGCCGTGCCGCCGATATCGTCTCAAAGTGACGCAGCTGGTGCCGCAATCCTTTATTCAGTGGCGTCTCAGTCGGCTCTTGCCGCACAAGCGTTCATGCCAACCCGCACTCACGGGGAAAGCAACAAGGTCGCCAATTCGGACGGCTTGCAACTTGCGGCAATTTCCAGAACTTCAGGACAGGACGGAACGTCAAGCTCAATCGGATTCGAGGCAGCTGATCTGTTTGCTTTGCAGGTAGAAACCCCTAAGGGTGTAGAGCCAGATCATGACAGGCTTGGCGAGCTTGAAACTGCTGTTCCTCCGATAAAGCTGAACACCGATGAGCCTATCGGGTCTGTTTCAGATTCATTGCCCGCCACAGGGAGTGGCAGTTCAGCAATTCCTGTTGCAGGGATCGAGTCTGGCGCATCAAACGAGGCGCCCTTTGCCGGTACGCCTCCCACAATAGTCTCGCCAGAGGATCAGGTCGCCAGCAATATTGACGTATTGGCGGCGGCGTTCGATACCGAAGGCGATGGTCTTTCCGTTTCCGGAGCCGCCGCCGAGCACGGCAGTGTAACTGTCAACGACGACGGCACGCTTAGCTATACGCCGGACCTCAATTTTAATGGGTCCGACACAATTACCTATACGATTATCGATGCTGCCGGAAACAGCGCATTGGGCTCGTTGGAAATGACGATCATGCCGGTAAACGACGCGCCGTTGGCTGGAACGGTTGCAGCTCAAGCAACCAATGAAGACATGCCAGTTGCGACAGGCGTTGTTAGTGCAGCAAGCGACGTGGATGGCGACACTCTGCTTGTGTCAACTGCGTCCGCCAGCAATGGTTTTGTGATAATCAACGCCGACCAAACTCTGACTTACAGTCCACTTGCGGATTTTAACGGTACAGACACAATAACTTACGCGATCAGTGATGGGAATGGCGGTATAGATATTGGAAGTTATACGGTAACAATCGCTCCCGTAAATGACGCCCCAAGACCTGTCGCCGATTCCGCAATCGTCGTTGAAGACGGGTCAATATCCATAGACATACTGGCCAACGATACGGACATTGACGGTACGATTGATCCCGCAACGGTGCACATTGTGGGAACCGCTGCACCAGGGGACTCGCTGGCAATGCCGGGGGAGGGCAACTGGAGCGTTGATCCTGCAACCGGATGGGTCACTTTTGTTCCTGAAGTGGATTATGACGGACCGGTTAGTCCGGTGAGCTATACCGTGCAGGATGACTCGGGCGCCACCAGCAATCCGATTGCAATCTCGGTATCGATCACGTCGGTCAACGATGCGCCCGTTGCTGTAGCAAATTCGGGCACGGCAATTGAAGACGGATCAGTAACACTCAATGTCCTGTCCAACGACTCGGATCTGGACAGCCTGATTGACCCGACAACCGTCCAGATAGTCGGCACTGCCGCAGCTGGCGACCCTTTGACCGTGCCAGGTGAGGGGGTTTGGAGTGTCGATGGCGGGACTGGAGAAATTACATTTGTACCGGAAACGAATTTTACCGGACCGGTTACAGATATCAGTTACACAGTTCGCGACGTTGACGGGCTGACCAGCAATGCTGCCGCATTGTCGGTTTCCATTACGCCAGTAAATGATGCGCCGGTTGCAAGTGCCGATTCAGATAGCGTCGTCGAAGATGGTGCGATCGTTGTTGATGTTTTGGCCAATGACAGTGATCTCGATGGCAGCGTCGACCCCACGACGGTTCAAATTACCGGAGCGGCCCTGGCAGGCGACTCATTGATCGTTCCAGGGGAGGGAGTATGGAGCGTCAACACCATCACAGGTGAGATCACATTTACTCCGGAAACTGATTACACAGGCGCGGTAACAGACATTACCTACAGTGTGGCAGATGATGGTGGCCTGATAAGCAATACTGCAACGGTGGCGGTCTCAATTGTGCCGGTCAACGATGCCCCTGTTGCAGTGGCGGACAGCGACAACGTTTTTGAAGATGGCTCTGTGAGCATCGACGCGCTGGCAAATGACACTGATATTGATGGCACGCTTGACCCAGCCACAGTTCAAATTACCGGCACGGCCCTGGCGGGTGATCCGCTGCTGGTTGCAGGCGAAGGGGTTTGGAGTGTCAATACGATAACCGGCGAGATCTCATTCACCCCGGAAGCCGATTTTACCGGCCCGGTGACTGATATTACCTACACGGTTCGCGACGATGCCGGACTGACCAGCAACCCGATTTCGGTGTCGGTTACCATTACCGCCGCTAATGATGCCCCCGTTTCTGGAGCCGTGCCAGATGCAGGTGTCAATGAAGATGCTTTTGTGGCCAATATTGATGTGCTCAGCTTTGCCTCCGATGTGGAAGGCGACAGCCTGATCGTAACTACGGCATCTGCGATAAATGGCACCGTAACTATCAATCCGGACAGCAGTCTGAATTATACGCCAGACCCCAACTATAACGGCACCGACGTCATCTCTTACGAATTGTCGGATGGTAACGGAGGCACGAGTTCCGGTGCTCTGGATGTTATTGTAGCCCCGCTAAACGACGATCCGGTGGCAGGTTCACCACCATTGGACAGCACTGACGAAGATACTGCCGCGATTAGCCTGGACGTCCTTTCATATGCCAGCGATATCGACGGAGATGTGTTATCAGTTACCGGCCCGACAGCGGTTCACGGGATTGTATCAGTCAACCCTGACGGCACGCTCCACTATATGCCGGATTTGAATTTTAACGGCGTTGATACAATTACTTACACCATTGACGACGGCAATGGCGGGACGGCTTTTGGGTCTAAATTGGTGTTCGTGGCTGCAGTCAACGATGCGCCAGTAGCAAGTGCCGATGTGAACTCGGTAACTGAAGATGGATCGGTGACGATCAATGTGCTGGGCAATGACAACGATGTGGATGATGGGCTCGATCCCGCCACGGTTCAAATCGCTGGCACTGCTTTGGCAGGAGATCCTTTGGTTGTGCCGGGCGAGGGTACCTGGAGCGTCAATGTCATCACGGGGGAGATCAGTTTTGCTCCTGAACCGAATTATACCGGCACGGTTGCCGACATTACCTATACGGTCATGGACAATAGTGGTGTCCTGTCCAATCCAGCCACCATCTCCGTTTCGATTGTTCCCTCAAACGACGCTCCGGTTGCCGTTGATGATGCTGATATTGTAGCTGAAGACGGTTCCGTCGTGATCGATGTTCTGGCCAATGACAGCGACATCGACAATCTGATTGACCCGACAACGGTACAGATTACAGGAACTGCCCTTGCGGGTGATCCGCTTGTTGTTGCCGGGGAGGGTGTCTGGACCATCAATCCAGTAACGGGTGAAATCACTTTTACACCGGAGGCAGATTTTGACGGCGCAGTTAGCGATATAACCTATACGGTGCTGGATGTTGGTGGGATTGTTAGCAATCCGGCGACGGTGTCGGTTTCCATCACACCGGTCAATGACGCTCCAAATGCGGTCGCCGACAGCGACAGCGTTTTGGAAGATGCGGTAATTGCCATCGATGTTCTGGCCAATGACGTCGACATTGACGGCACGCTGGACCCGGCGACTGTGCAGATCACGGGTACGGCCTCGGCAGGTGATCCACTGGTAGTTGCCGGTGAAGGCACCTGGAGTGTCAACATTGCCACAGGTGAGATCAGCTTTTCTCCTGAAGCCGATTACGCAGGAACTGTCACCGACATTACCTATACGGTCATGGACGATAGCGGTGCGGTGTCCAATCCGGCAACGGTTTCCGTAACCATCACACCGGTCAACGACACACCTATCACCGCTGATGACGTTGATGTCGTACTCGAAGACGGGTCGGTCGCGATCGATGTTCTGGTCAATGACATTGATTTGGACGGCACACTTGATCCGGCAAGTGTACAGATCACCGGAACTGCTCTTGCAGGCGATCCGTTGGTCGTCGCTGGGGAAGGAATTTGGACGGTTAATCCAGCTACCGGTGAAATTACCTTCACACCTGAGCCTGACTATATCGGTGCGGTAACCGACATCTCCTATACGGTTCGCGATGATTCAGGTGCCACATCGAATGCATCGATCGTTTCGATGTCGATTACTGATACAAATGATGCTCCGGTGCTCGACCTCGATAGCGGCGTTGGTGGAGTTGGAAGCAGCAGCACATTTGTCGAGGATGCGGGATCTGTGGCAGTAGCAAGTGCCAACGTTTTGGTGCTTGATCCCGAAAACAGCCTGTCACGGATCATCGTCACACTCGACGCGGTGTTGGACGGTGCCAATGAATTGCTGACTGTTAATACGTCAACATTTGCCCTCGATGCTGATAGTTCCGGTTCCTCAACCTTGGGCAGCGGATTGCAGATTGCCTATAACTATACCGCCGCGACAAGGGAGTTAATCGTTACTCATATCGCTGGTGCTGGAACAATGCTGACCAGCACCAATGTGGAAGAAGCCATTGAAGCACTGGCATATGAGAACCTGTCCGACGCGCCAACCACGGGGGATCGTCGTTTCACAATCGTCCTGGAAGATGAAGGCGCCCTGACATCGCCACCCACGGATGCGGTTGTGACTGTACAGGCAACAAATGACGCCCCCACCGACATGACTTTTGCTGCCGGTGGAATTGACGAAAACTCAGCTCCTTCCAGCGTCGCAACTACAATCGCGACAGTTGATCCGGACACTGGCGACAGTTTTACTTATGCGTTGACCAGCGATTCATCCGGTTTTTTCGAGATATCCGGCAATCAGATTGTTGTTAAGTCCGGCGCGACGATTGATTTTGAAACCTCCACCAGCCATGACGTTACAGTTGAAGTCACGGATTCAGGTGGGCTGACCTATTCAGAAGCCTTCACTATTGTTGTCAATGACGTCAATGAAGCACCAACAGACATAGACGGTGCGGCCAATACGGGCACGGCCATCAACACGGATGGTGGCAATGCTGCCTATTATCAGGCCACTGATGGTAGTGCCCTGATTGGTGGTTTGACCGAATTTACCTTCGAAACTCAGTTTGCCATTGACGACCCCTCGGCTGTTACCTCTATTGAATTGTTTAGTTATTTTGCCGGTGGCGGGTCCGACGAAATTCAACTGGCAATTGGCGACCTGTCGGGACCCTCGCCGTACATCTATTTTGAACTCAACAAATCCAGCGATGTGCACGTGGCGTGGAACGCTGCCGAACTACTGGACGGGGCTCAACACACGGTGTCGTTTGCCTGGTCGAATACATTCGGCGACTGGTCCTTTTTTATGGATGGCGTGGAAGTGGCCAGTGGGACCGGGCACGAAGTTGGCGAGGTGCTCGACCCGGGGGGAGTCCTCATCTTTGGCAAGGACCAGGATGCAACAGGTGGAGGACTGACAACCGGCGAGGGCTTTGCCGGGACCTTCTATGATATACGCCTGTTCGATGATGTGCGCACGCCAGCAGAAATACAGTCAGGCGCCAACGCTACTCTACCTCCGTCGTCACCAAACATGATCGCCAACTGGCAGTTTGGCGTGGATGGAACAGATGACATTGTTGATACAGTCTCCGGGAATGATCTGATACTAAACCAGGCAACCGGGTCTGGTTTTACCCCAAGCACCCCCATAGCGATGGTTGGCTTGAGCGAGGCCTCTGCTGATGGCACCGTGGTGGCTACCTTGTCGGTCAGCGATGTGGATGCGGGAGATTCCCACACATTTACGATTACCAGCGATCCATCAGGCTTTTTCGAAATCGTCGGCAATGAGTTGCGCGTCGCCACCGGTGCGGCGTTTGATTATGATATCCAGGAAGTTCATTCGGTCACAGTGCAAGCCGAGGACAGTGGTGGTTTAACTACCAGCCAGGTCTTCAACATCGACGTGCTCAACGAAGTTGACAACCTGGCCCCCACCGACCTCGAAGCGATTGGTATTAACGGCACCTCGATCAATCACGATGGAGGAAATGCCGCCTATTACTCGCCCGATGACAGTTCGGCATTGTTTGGTGGCATGACCACGCTGACAGTAGAAGCTCAGTTTGCAGTGCAGGACTATTCCGGCCTGACAGACCTGCCGATGCTAAATTATTTGGTCGGAACTTCAGAACAGTTCGACTTCCGAATCGTCAATCCCAATGGCTCGCCACAAATTCGGGCACGAATTGACGGGCAGAATGCATTTCCATCCTGGGATGCGAGCCCATTGCTGGATGGAAATGTACACACGATTTCCTTTGCGTGGACCAGTTTTGGCGGTGTCTGGGAGATGTATATCGATGGTGTCCGGCTGGACAACGGCACTGGTCTGGCCAATGGCAGCAGTCTGGATTTCGGCGGCAATCTGGTCATTGGCATCGATCAGGATACAGCCGGTGGCAGTTTTGAGACTGATCAGGTGTTTACTGGCACATATTACGATATTCGTATTTTCGATGATCTGCGGACCGCGACCGAAATCGCTCTAAATGCCGGAGAATCGGTGGTTTCAACCGAAGACGGGCTTGTGGCGAACTGGCAGTTTGGCGAGGGAGGTGGGTCGCAAATCGTCGATGTGGTTGGCGGTAACAATCTGAATTTGGGCCAGGCACCCGGTGTTGGTTTCACAACCAGCACACCGGAATCGACTCTCGGGATTTTTCAAAACGCTCCCGACGGCAGTTTCATTGCCAGCCTGTCTGCCGTTGATCCCAATTTCAACGAGAGCTTCACCTATGCAACCACCAGTGACCCGTCGGGCAACTTTGAGATAGTTGGAGACCAACTGGTTGTCGCCACTGGTGCGTCGATGGACTTCGCCACCGATCCTTTCCACACAATCACAATTGAGGTGACCGATGAAGGTGGGCTGACCTATTCTGAAAACGTCACCATTGCGGTGCTCAATGACAGCGGGTTCATCGGCGGTACGCCGACTCAGATAGTTGGAACCCCAAACCCTGATACATTGGTTGGCACAGCAGAGGGTGAGTTCATTTTCGGCCTTGGCGATGATGACATTATTTATGGAAACGGTGGCAATGATGCGATTCATGGACATGACGGTTCCGATACAATTGAAGGTGGTGCGGGCGATGATGTGATATTTGCCGATCGTGAAAGTCAGGCCAGCGATTTGGTGGACCCGGTCCAGCACATCATCAATACCGACACGAGCGGAAACCAGTCCGGACCATCGGTAGTCGCTCTGGCCGATGGGCGAATGCTGGTCACCTGGTACGATCAGGCGCAAGAGAACAACGACCATCAATCAAGGGTTCAGGGGCAATTTGTAAATCCAGACGGCACGCTTGACGGTTCGCAGTTTGAATTCAGCAATATAGAAGTTGAAGGGCGTGATCTTCACGACATGCCCCTGATGAACAGCACTCTTCTTGCGACCGGAGATGTCCTGGTCACCTGGGTAACGGAAAGTCAACATGATCAGGATGGTGACGGGGAAGCACTGTTCGGCGTGGTTGTTGATACGTCTGGCGGTGGGCCCGGCCTGCCTTTCCAGATCAATCAGACTTCGGCGGGTCCACAGTCCGGCACCTCGGTCACCGCGATGGAAGACGGTCGCGCCATGGTTGTTTGGTATGATGAAGGTCGCGATGGTGGAACCAATGCTCAGGTACATGGTCGCATCGTCAATCCCGACGGCACGGTAACGACGCCGGAATTCGACATCGGTTCATTCGGCGTAACAGGTATCGATTTTACAGATATGCCTCCATTGACAAGCGTCGCATTGGCAACTGGCAGCGTTTATGTCAGCTGGGCATCTTTTGGAGACGACAACGTAGACGGTAGCGGTAGTGCCGTTATCGGCGTGCTGGTCAATCCTACCACCGGCATTGCTGGTGAGGAAACGATCATCAACGATTATGCGACCGGGCACCAATCACCGCCTGTAGCCATAGCTCTGGATGACGGTGGTGTATTCCTTGTCTACTACGGCGACGCCTGGAACGATAACGATGGCGATATGACTCTCAAGGGGCGTTTTGTTGACGCCGGAGGAGACCTTGATGGGCCTGAGATCGATATTGGTACCGCCTATATCGAAGGAAACCCCGTTTACGACATGCCGCCGCTGACGGCTGTAAAGAATGCCGATGGTGACGTGCTTGTATCCTGGCTGGAAGACAACACCCTGGGATCAGACATTGTCGCAAATCTGATTGATGTCTCCACTCATTCCGTCGGTGCCGACCTGCAGATCAGTGATCCGACAGGGAATAGACTCTCTGCTCCTGTTTTGGTTGCACTGGGCGATGGCCGCATTTTGGCCACCTGGTACGAGCGTGGCGATTTCGACGATGTTTCCGGCATGGTGGTCAAGGCGCAAATACTAAACAGCGATGGTAGCCAATCGGGATCGCAACTGGATGTCGGCAGCTATCCTGTAGAAGGTGATGATGCCATTGACATGCCACCCCTGACTGCGACGCTGATGATCGATGGCAACGTCATGATCAGTTGGGAAACCGACGATTGGGCGGATGTTACAGGTGGCGGCAATGGCAGTGAAGTTGTCAGCGTCATCGTCAAGACCAAGTCGACTGCTGGTGCCGACGTTGTTTCAGGCGACAGCGGCGATGACATCATTTCGGGTGGCGATGGTGACGACAGAATCGATGGCGGCAGCGGGGCCGACAGTCTAGACGGTGGTGACGGTGTGGATATCGTCTCATTTAGTTCAGCAACCAGTGGTGTAACGGCATTGTTTGAAGATGCCGATGCCGGCGGAATTGACGGTGCATATACGGGAGCCAGCGCTGGCGGCAAAACAGGTGATGCTGCAGGCGACACATATTTGTCGTTTGAACGGGTGGAAGGTTCAGATTTCGACGACGCGTTTTACGGCACTGCCACCGGCATGAGCGCCACGCTCGGCTATGGTGACGACCAATTCGACAATGATGCAGCATCGATTGGTATCGATACTATTCTGGGCGGATTTGGCTCTGATACAATCCATACAGGTGCGGGGGACGACTATTTGTCTGGTGGGGCGGGCAGTGACAGCCTGTTTGGCGAAGACGGTGACGACACGCTCGACGGCGGCGAGGGTGCAGATCTGATCAACGGTGGTAGTGGATTTGATACGGCGTCCTATATCAACGCAACCTCTGGAGTCGATTTGCTGCTCACCGCCGCAGATGCGTTTGGCATTGACGGTGCCTACGCCAACAGCGCCTCGGGTGGTCAAACTGGCGAGGCCGCGGGTGACACCTTTGTCAGTGTGGAACGGGTTGTTGGCAGTGATCACAATGACCGGATCTTTGGCCTCAACACAGGCACAACCGTCGAACTTGGAGCCGGTGACGACGTATTCGACAATGATTCAACCCAGGTCGCAGTCGATGATATTTCTGGTGGTGACGGCAACGATATTATCCGAACAGGTGACGGTGATGACATCATCACCGGTGAGCAAGGCAATGACAATCTGCGCGGCGAAGGTGGCGATGATCTCATCTACGGTGGTGACGACAGCGACTTGATTGCTGGTGGAATGGGAGATGACACTGCCGACGGTGGCGCGGATACGGATACCTATTATGCAAATGGATTTCGGGCAGATTTCACGCTGATCGACAATCTCGACGGAACTTATAATTTGCGAGACGACCGTCCTGGATCTCCCGAAGGCAACGATTTGCTGACCAATATCGAATTGATCGAGTATTGGGATCAGATAGTTGGTGTCAACAATCCGCTGTCGCTTGATTTGGACGATACCGCAGCAGGCAGTGGATATACCACATCGTTTACCGAAGGAGGTGGGGCGGTTTCCATTACCGATACCGATGTGGTGTCAGCCGATCCGGAAAGTTCGCTGTCATTTATATCGGTTGTTGTTTCCAACATGCATGACGGCTCTGATGATGTTTTGTCGATAAATGGCAACGGCATCAGCCTCGACAGCGATGCGGCTGGCTCAACGCTGCTCGCCAGCGGCCTGACCATCGCTTATTCCTATTCTGCAACCACCGGGGAATTGCTGATCAATCACCAAAGTGGACCAGCGACCCTCCTGACGAATGCTCAAGTCGAAGAAGCACTTGAAAGTCTGACTTATGAAAACCTGTCTGAAGAGCCAACCGAAATTGACCGCGAATTCGTGGTCGTGCTGCAAGACATGGATGGCAATCAGTCTCCCGCAGCAATTTCGACTGTGGCAATTCTCGGCGTCAACGATGTACCGGTCGCGGTTGGTGAAAGCGACACAGTCAACCAAAACGCTTCAGTTACCATCGACGTTCTGGCCAATGACAGCGATGTTGACGGGACCCTTGTGCCAGCCACGGTTCAAATAGTTGGCACTACTGACCCTGGAGACTCTCTCGTGGTGCCGGGAGAGGGAATCTGGTCGGTCAACACTTCAACGGGAGAAATCACCTTTACACCGGATGCCGCATATTCCGGCGCTGTTACCGACATAAGTTACACCGTGCAGGACGATCAAGGAGGAGTTTCCAATCCGGCAACGATCTCCATGTCGATAATTGCGGCAAATGTTGCGCCGTCCCTTGACCTCGACAACACCAGTGGTGGCAGCAATTACGCGACCACGTTCACCGAGGGTATGTCGAGTATCAAGATCACCGGTTTGAATACCCAACCGACGGATATTGAAAATTCCCTTTACAGCATTACCGTGACATTGGATGCCATTCCCGACGGCTCATCTGAAGTTTTGACCGTGAATTCGCCAACATTTTCCTTAGCCAGCGACAATGCCGGCATGACAACGCTTGGCAGCGGACTACAAGCCTCCTACGTCTACACCGCTGCAACACGAGAGCTCGTGTTGACCAATTTTGCCGGTCCGGGTGATCCGCTGACTGTGGCCAATGCGGAAGAAATTCTGGAAAGCCTGTCCTATCGCAATGCCTCAGAAGACCCAACCGCGGGCATCCGAACCTTTACGGTTGTTCTCGAAGACGATCAGGGCCTCACGTCGACGCCGGTCTATGCAACCATCGATGTTATCGCAGTCAACGATGCGCCCGTTGCGGTGGCCGATAGTGTTACTGTTCCCGAGGATGGAATGGTCATCATCGACGTGCTTGCCAATGACAGTGATGTTGACGGCACGTTGGATCCGGCAACAGTACAAATTACCGGCACCGCCTCTGCCGGTGACCCGCTTGTGGTGGCCGGCGAAGGCGAATGGAAAGTCAACACACTGACTGGCGAAATTTTGTTCGCACCGGAACCAAGTTATGATGGAGCTGTTACGGACATTACCTATACCGTTCAGGACGATCTGGGCGCCACAAGCAGTCCCGCAACGGTTTCTGTATCCATCACCGGCACAAATGATGCACCGCACACGCCTTCAGACTATGCCGTGACGTTGGAAGACAACGCCGTCGTCATTGATGTGCTGGCGAATGATTTCGACATCGACGGTACGCTTGACCCAACAAGCGTTCAAATAACCGGTACAACGTCAGCAGGCGACCCGCTTGTTGTCGCTGGAGAGGGTACTTGGACAATTAATCCGGCGACCGGGCAAATTACCTTTACACCAGAGGCCGATCATGACGGTTCGGTAACCGATATAACCTACACGGTGCGCGATGATCTGGGAGCAGTTTCCACACCAGTGGTTTGGACCGACACCAATTCTTATTGGCGGTTGGAGGGAGGCGGGGTTGATGCGGTTGGTGGTCATGATGGTGTCGTAAGTGGGACAACGACAGTTGCCGGCGACACAGGTTCGGCGTTGAGTTTTGACGAGTTGGATGATCAGATCGTCATCTCAGACTTTGGATTGAACAATGAATTCACCTTGTCATTCAAAATCAAGATCGATGACAATACGGGCAGTTTGTTCCAGTACATCTACAGCCACGGCGATATTAATACGACCAACAGTCTCAATGTTTTCCTGAATGAAGACAGTCATGGATCCGATCCCAATCAGTTGCGAACTGTCATTCGTGATACGGATGACACGCTGGACAATACTGCGCTTCAATTTGATGCAAGCGCCATCATAGGCGATGGAAATTGGCACACCTACACATTGACCGTGGAATCTGGCGTTGGTGCGACCGTCTACCTGGATGGAATATTACAGGCGACCGACGCAACTCGTGGTGGCGATGCAATCGACCCGATTACCGATTTGAATCTCGGCGCCCGCTATGACAGTGACCCGGACCGTTTTTTTGGCGGCGCGCTGGACAGCGTGCACCTGCTCGACCGGTCCTTAACGTCTGCCGAAGTTGAAAGTCTGCATCTTGCAGGCAGTGAGTCCGGGCAGGTTCATGTAGATATTACCCCGGTTAACGATGCCCCCGTTGCGGGGGATGAAACTCTCAACGTCAATGAGGATTTGACCGGTGGGCGCAATGTTCTGGCCGACGACTTCGACGTAGACGGTACGCTCGATCCGGCAACAATTCAGATTGGTGGCACGGCCTCTGCCGGCGATCCCCTGGTGGTTGCGGGCGAAGGCGCATGGACGGTTAACACCGTGACTGGCGTAATCCGATTTACACCAGAACTTAATTACACTGGCCCGGTGACTGACATCACCTACACGGTTCAGGATGATCAGGGAGCCGTGTCAAATCCAGCCACGTTCTCCTACAATATCATACCGGTAAACGACGCGCCCCACGACTTGGATGCGACCAGCACTTCGGGTTTAGGCTCCAGCGAAATCGTCAACACGACCACAGCTGACAGCCAGCGCCTGGGCACCAGTGCCGCCATGTTGGATGGCGGCTATGTCACGACCTGGTATTCAATGAATCAGGACGGTAACGGCCATTGGGATATCTACGCTCAAAGATTTGATTCCGCGGGAGAAAAAACAGGCACTGAGTTTCGTGTGAATACAGACGACGACAACCACCAGTTTTGGTCGGATGTTGCAGGATTGACCGGCGGTGGATTTGTCATCTCCTGGCTCGACTTTTCTGAAGGCGGCGTCGCTGGCGAATATGGTGTGCACTATCAAGTATATGATGCCTCAGGCAATACGGTTGGTAGTGAAGCGAACGCAAATACAACGACGCTCGGGCAGCAATTTCCAAGTGACATTGTAGGCACCGATGACGGTGGATTTGTACTGACATGGCGGTCAGAAAATGTTGATGGGGATGGCATGGCAGTCATCACCCGCAAATTTGATGCAACTGGCGCGCCATTGTCAGCAGAAATACAAGTCAATACAACCACGCTTGGTGATCAGAGCGCCGGCGCCTTGGCGGCTTTACCTGGCGGGGGATATTTGGTTGCCTGGCAATCTGAAAACGTCGATGCCGCAGGAACTGCAATTGTGTTTCAACGTTTCGATGCGGCCGGTGGTAAAATTGGTGGTGAAATCCAGGCAAATACAACGACATTGGGAGATCAGGCAGCTGCCGATATCGCGATGCTGTCCGATGGCGGCTTTATTGTCGCCTGGACATCCAACGATCATCTGGCGGGTGACGGATCGGGGGTATATTTTCAACGTTATGATGTTGCAGGATCACCCGTAGGTGGCGAAGTAACGATTGATGAGGCAGGTGGTGCAATCGCCCTGTCCGATATTCAAGTTGAGGGTCTTCCCGGCGGTGGATGGATTACCAGCTGGCGTAGCAATGCTGATGGCGATTTCGACGTGTTCATGGAACGATATGCGGCCGACGGTACTTTGATCGAAGACAATGTCGTGGTTACCAACGCCGCGGACGAACAACGCTATCCCCGTCTTGCCGTACTCAACAACGGCGATGCGGTATTCAACTGGACCGACATCAACGGCGCTGACGGTGATCTCAATGGCGTCTATCAACTTATCTATGCCAACCCGGAAGCATCACCACGGGTCAGCGAAAATGCTGGTGCCGGAACCGTCGTTGCATCTTTGACCACCAGCGATGTAGATATCGGCGACACCTTTACCTACGCTTTGACCAGCGATCCGTCAGGCTTTTTTGAGATTGTCGGCGATGAAATTCGAGTCAAAGCGGGTGCGACAATTGACTATGAGACGGCGAATACGCATGCGGTGACGGTAGAATCGACAGATTCCGGAGGCCTCACCACGTCAAAATCGTTCAACATCACTGTTGCCGATGAGAATGACAACGCACCTACCGGTATATTGGCATCTGGCAATATCGGAACTTCGATCAATACCGATGCCGGCAATGCAGCCTATTTCCTGGCAGCAGATGGTGGTGCCTTGCTTGGGGGACTGAGTACATTCACGGTTGAGGTGCAGTACAGTTTGGATGCTCCTTTGGCAGATGGAGAGGTGGCACCGATATTCAACTACCACTCGGGCGGCACGGATCAATTGGAAGTTTCAGTGACTAATGACACTGGAACATCACCAACACCCTTCGTAACGCTGGAGGTTGCCGGTTCGGCGATCAATATTGTTGCATGGGATGCCAGTCAGATGATGGACGGTGCTCAGCACACCATTGCGGCGACTTGGGACAACACGGCCGGAAATTGGGAGCTTTTTCTGGACGGAATTTCGGTTGCAAGTGGTTCCGGCATTGCGACAGCCCAGACGATCGCAGGTGGCGGATTCCTGATTTTTGGCCAGGAACAGGACAGTCCCAACGGTAGTTTCAACACCGATCAGGAATTTAGGGGAACCTATAATGACGTTCGCATCTTTGACGATGTGAGATCATTGGCCGAAATTTCTGCCGGTGTTAACACCACGCTCTCCTCCAGCACCCCAAACCTTATCGCGAACTGGCGGTTTGAAGATTCAGAAACATCGTCCGTGACTGATCATGTTGGAGGAAACAATCTGAGTCTTAATCAGGTATCCGAACCCGGCTTTTCACCGAGCACTCCGCAAAGTGTTGTTTCTGTTGTTGAAAACAGCGTGGTTGGAACCGTTGTGGCGAACCTGTCAACCATAGATGCGGACCCAGGCGACACATTCACCTATACGATCACCAGCGACCCATCCGGGTTCTTTGAAATTGTTGGAAATGAAGTTCGGGTCAAAGCTGGTGCCGTGCTGGATTATGAGAATGCGAACAGCCATAACGTTACGATTCAAGTTACGGATTCCGCTGGCTTGACCTATTCGGAAGTGATTACCATCCTGGTGACGAATTCCGATCAGGAGACTTCTGGAACAGCTGCAGCTGATCTTATCCAGGGTACGCCAAATTCAGAAACAATTATCGCGCTGGGTGGAGCAGACTTCGTCTATACCCAGGGCGACAACGACATTGTTTTGGTGGTGCCGGAAATGACATTCTGCATGGCCAGGATGGATCGGATACTATTTATGGCGGTAGCGAAGATGATCTCATCTATGGTGATCGACAGACAGTTGCCAGCGACACTGTAGGTTCGCAGTCGCTTACCAACACCCATTCTACGGGTGATCAATCCGCACCGCTTACAGTCGCATTGGCTGACGGATCTATGCTTGTTGTCTGGTATGACGGTGCAATGCTCAATCCGGACCCGTCGATGATTTTGCGCGGCCAAATCGTGCAACCAAACGGCACCAAAGTGGGGTCAGAATTTGTCATTGGCACAACCTATCTAGAGGGCAACAACATTTTCGACGCACCGCCCCTGTCGATGGATCGGTTGACCGATGGCAATGTTTTCGTCGCTTGGCAAACGGATAACAACCAGAGCTATGATGGAGATCAAACATCAATTTCTGGGTCGGTTATTGATGTTTCCACCATGTCGGCAGGTGCAGAAATTCAGATCAATACCAATGGCGCTGGCTTTCAAACGGGTCCGATCGTAACAACCCTCGACGATGGTCGCGCTTTAGTTGTCTGGTATGAAAATGGAACTGGCGACAACAGCACCATGACGATTTCAGCGCAATTTATGAATGCTGACGGAACCAAGAATGGGGCCCAAATGGCCATCGGAATGTCCGCGGTATCTGGCGACAACCTTCGTGACATGCCCCCCGTGGCAGTCGAAAAACTGACTGATGGCAATGTCTATGTTGCCTGGTCGACCAACGATTCAATTTCAGTTGATGGGAGCGGTTCGGCGGTTGCAGGTGTCCTGGTGGAGGTGGCGACAAGCACGGCGGGTTCGGAAACGATTATTAACACGACTATAGCTAGCAATCAGTCCGGGCCGGTGATTGTGGCTCTGGAAAATGGCGAGTTTTTTGTCGCTTGGTATGACAATGCAGAGTCGAGCAACAATGTGACCATGATGGTTCGTGGCCAGTTTTTTAATAAGGATGGAACTCCCAAGGGTTCCGAAATCGCCATTGGCACTTGGGCAGTTGACGGCACTGATGGAAACGACCTATCGCCTTTGACCGCGATTGCCACAGCAGACGGCAATGTGCTGGTTGGCTGGCAGTCGGAAGGAAGCCTGGCCGTCGACGGTGCAGATTCAGCTGCTGTTGCAGCATTGGTAAACACGGCTGCTCAAACTGCCGGTGCCGAATTTGTTATCAATACCACATCAGCGCTAGCCCAGTCAGCGCCAATATTTGTCGCTCTGCATGATGGTCGCATCTTTGCGACTTGGATTGATGACTCGGATTTAGACTCCAGTGGATTGCGTCAGATCCGCGCTCAGATGCTAAATGCAGATGGCTCCAAGGACGGTGGCGAATTGATGATCGGTGTGAGTGATGCCGAAGGAAATGATAACATTGACATGCCGCCGCTGACCGCGGCGTTGACCATGAATGGAGATGTTTTCATCAGTTGGCAAACAGACGACTCGTTCAATGCTGACGGTGATGGTTCGGCTGTTGCAAGCGTATTGGTGCAAACCAGAACAAGTGCCGGCAACGACGTTCTTTTTGGTGAAGACGGTGACGATACGATCAGTGGGGGCGCAGGTAACGACACTGCTGATGGCGGCACTGGTACGGACACTTATGTCGCAAATGGTGCCAATGCAGACTTTACTTTGGTTGACAACAACGATGGAACATTCACCCTGACGGATATCCGCGGTGGTTCTCCCCAGGGCGCCGACACTTTGAGTGAAATCGAGTATATCCAGTATACCGATCAGACTGATTCTACGGGACAAACATATTTAGGTGACAGTTTCTCCAACATTTACACCGGTACATCAGGGGCCGATTATATCGACGGAGACAGTGGAGGCGACACACTTGATGGCGCGTTTGGTAGCGACACAATTCTTGGCGGCACAGGTGATGATACCTTAACAGGTGGGCCCGGCGACGATATTATTGACCCAGGCGCTGGTGGTTCCGACGTGGTAATCTATACCGGCAACCGCGCCGACTATACGATTCATGACAATCAGGACGGAACCTTTGTGATCACCGACAATCGTGGCGGGTCACCAGATGGTATCGACACATTGTTACAAGCCGCTGATCTCCAGTTCGCAGATCAACTGATCGATATTGCTTCAGCTGTTACAGCAGTATCTCCGATCGCACTTGACCTCAATCGTGATGGCCGCATCAACGTCACTGGTGAAACCACGGCCAAGGACAAATCTGACATTTCCGGCATTGGAGACACGGTGTATTTCGACATGGATGGCAATGATGACCTGGAAACCATTGAATGGCTTGACGGCACAGGTGATGCGCTGCTGGTCAATAATGTGGATGGCAATGCGATGAATGACATGAATGGCACGCGTTTGTTTGGAGATCAGGGCGGCACTTATGACCACGGCTATCAGCAACTTGCAGAATTTGACTCCAATTCGGACAATGTAATCACCGAAGAAGAATTCGTGGGGCTGAACCTTTGGATTGACGATGGTAACGCACGCGTCGACAAGGGTGAATTGTTTACACTGCAGGAGTTGGGTGTTTCAGAAATCGAACTTTCCCTGAACGAAGATGCAACGGACGATGAAGGCCGCGATCTGTTTCAGTCATCGGCTACGCTGGAAGATGGTTCCAGAATTTTGACGGAAGATGTCTGGTTTGCTCAAGAGATCGCCAGCAGTGAAGAAGAACGCTATCTGCATCCGGAGCAGATAGACGTTTAGCGGTGCACGTCGTTTATCGCTGACCAAATTCAATGCATTGGATTTAATGCGATATTTTCAACTACTTTTATTTGAATTATGGCTGGGGCCATTAATTGCCCATTGTCCACCCGAAAGGTTTTGAAATGACAACCGGGTCCTCGCGTGCTTGTTTTCCAGCCAATCCGCAGAGGGTTTAGTTTGAAAGATGCACAAGGAGTTGGCGAAATGAGATTTTTAAACAGAGGTCAGGCGAAAAAGCATGGTGACGATTTATACGTTCATCAGCCCGGTCCACCCTCACCAGAAGTTCCCGGATTCCTCGTCGCGCTGCAAGCAGGAGGCTTGCCATTTATAGAAGATTGGTACCCCGAAGAACCGCCAGAGCCAGAATTCGAAGACGATTTCGATGTAGAGCCCGAACTCATGTAATGAATCAAGAATCCCACGAGGATGGAGTTCGGTGACTTCCGTCACACGTTCCAGCATACAGTGTGCAAGGTGGGTGAGGTGGCCAGCATGGGCCAGATAACTGGCTGACTATCCATAGGAAGCTGATAGTTCGGTTCCATATTACCTTCCCGATGATAATCAGGACACGAACATACCTGCTGGTGATTTGCCGACTATATTCCTGGCGTCACCGGATCATCAAATGGCGGTTTTGAACAAGACCGTCAAAAAGTTTTGATTCGGGCGCAATTTTTGCTTGTAAATCCTGCCAATTGAGCACAATTGGCGGGATTTTTTTTCATTTCCTTTTGATTTGACCTTTCAGAAAGAACAAGCATGGCGTTTAAGACGGATATTGAGATTGCCCGCGAGGCGACGAAGAGACCGATCCAGGAGATTGGAGCAAAGCTCGGCATTGGTGCTGAAGATCTAGTGCCCTATGGCCATGACA
>WLWH01001026.1_pt1 | contig 20206 bp, 29 predicted proteins | sample 6712741 | NCBI WGS metagenome assembly WLWH01 (sample SAMN12718694, study PRJNA515312) | sponge metagenome | isolation source: marine sponge | host: Mycale hentscheli | place: New Zealand: South Island, Marlborough, Capsize Point | collected 2003-05-01
CAGGACCTGCAATGGTACCACAACAATTAATCGTACGTAAAGATACAATGGGTAATCCATTCCACGTATACTTCTCTAAAGACACAATTAGAAAGATTGCGCAAAAGTTCTTCGAGTATAACAAACAGAACAATACAGACGTAAATCACGATGATAACATCACTACTAATAATACTCTTCTTGAGTCTTGGATTGTCGAAGATCCTAAAATGGACAAATCGACCGCTATGGGCTTTGATGTTCCAGCTGGAACTTGGATGGCATCATACAAAATCAATGATGAAGAGACTTGGAATAAAATTAAAAACGGAGAGCTTAACGGTTATTCAATCGCTGGGAACTTCATTGAAAAAGCTACTAACATCTAATGGAAGAGATAAAAGACTCAATAGCAAACGGGACAACTGTTGCGGCGGCGGGTGCTGCCATGATTGATTGGTCATCAATGCTAACCATGGCATTGATTGCAACAGGTATTGTACTTAACGTTGTAAGAATTATTGAGATACGCAGAAAGTCTAAGAAGGATTAAATCCAGTACCACTTCTTCTCTATACGCTTAATTGCTCCACGTAATACTAAGCCATTTAACGTACTACTAATATCACGCCAATTAAGACCAGTTGCCTGGATTAAATAGTTTACATGTACTGGCGCGCCATTCATACGTGCTTTGTAACAGCATCTTAGTATTACACCTTGTTCTACAGTTAATTCTTTATTGGCAATCATTTTATTAACAGCTGCCATATATTCGTGATATGGTGGTGATATTTGTTCCATAATTTATTCTTGTAACATTTTACATTCTTGTACCATTTCTATGATGTCACTAGCTTCAGTATATTCACCATGTAATGCATCTAGTATTAGATTAAATAAGAAGCTATTTCTCATTTCTTCAGGATCTGCATTATTTTGAATACAATCTTCAGTTACTTTATCTAGTAAGTCTTGAATTGACTGTTTCATTAATTGCATGTTTGTATATTTTGTCATATTATTTATTTGATTTACAATAGTTATAGATGGCTACTGCGGTTTGTTTCAATTTTTTTGGAAAGAGTAATCCCCAAACCAAAAGGATTACGCTTATTTCTCCAATACCTATCATAATTATTAATTTTAAATTCAGTACTAATATAATAAATTCCGGTGACATAAAAAAATATTTTGGCAATTATTTTGCAAAAAATTTGACTTCTGTCACTGAGCGGTATAAATATATTTCTAAGTGTATGGCATAAGCCAACATAACATTAAAAACACTAAAACAGTATGACAGTAAACGACGCAATTAGCAAGTTACGAGTAATGCTCGGAGCTGCTACTGAAGAAGTTAAAGAAGTTGTAATGGAAGAACACGACGGCGAAGACAAGAAAGAAGAAGTCAAAATGGCGGAAGCTACGCTTGTTGATGGTGTTGAAGTTTACACTGAAGGCGAACTACAACCAGGAGCAATCCTATTTGTTAGAGCTGGCGAAGGTGCAGACGAAGACCCATTCGCGCCCGCGGGGCAACACGAAACAACTGACGGACTTTTGATTACTGTAGGTGAATCTGGCGAAATCATGTCGGTAGAAGAGAAAGGTGGTTCTGAGGAAACTCCAGAAGAAGCACAAGAATCTTTCGAAGACAAAGAGGACGAAAAGAAAGAAGAGTTTGACATGGACGGCTTACTAGAAGGTATTGCTGGTATGTTGAAACCTTACACCGAAGAAATCAAAGAATTGAAAGAAGAACTTAGTGTTCTAACTTCAAGATTTAACGAAGTTGCAGACGAACCTGCAGCAAAAAAGGTACGCAACACCTTCTCACAAGAGGCAAACAACAAAGCTACTACAGCTGAAGCAAGATTCGAAAGACTTGTTGCTTTAAGACAAGGTAGAAAATAACCAACACAATTAAAAACAAAAATTAAAATTATGGCATTTGATTTAACAGCCCTAAGCACGTATACAGACGAAACGTCTATGGATTTAATTGCAAAGGCAGTATTAGAAACTGACTTAATGTCTTATGTAGACTTAAGATCTGGTCTTTCAGCTGGAACTGTAGCAATTAACTTAATGGACGGCGACTTAAACGTAGCTGACCTTGCCTGTGGGTGGAACCCATCTGGCGATGTAAACTTTTCTCAGGTAGATATTACTATCAGAGACAAGCAAGTAAAAATGGATTTATGTCCAGAAGACCTTAGACAATACTGGTTAAGCCAGAGAATGTCTGCGGCAGCAAACCAAGAATCAGTTCCTTTCGAAGAAGTTATCGCTGACTACTACGTAAAGAGAATCTCTAAGTACAACGAATCATACTTAATCGATGGTGACGGTACTGGAACTGGTATCAAAGACCAAGTAACTGTTGCAAACGGTGCTACTTTATCAGCAGCTCCAGCAGCTTGGACTTTAACAAACGCGGTTGAGCAAGCATTAAACATCTTTGACGCTATCAATGAAGCTTCTAAAGATAGAGATGACTTAATCATGATCGTTTCTCCTGCAAACTTCAATACTCTAAGAAGAGCATTAGTTGCACAAAACTATTACCACTATGACCAAGGCGACGGTAGATCTTTCGAATTACCAGGTGCTAACATCAAAGTAGTAAAAACTTCAGGCCTTGTAGGTTCTGACTACGTAGCTGCAGGTCCTGCATCTATGATCGTAGCTGGTACTGGTCTTGAAGATGACGCATCAACTGTACAATTCTTCTTTGACAAAGGTCAAGATGTTGTAAAGTTCATCGCAAAATGGAGACTCGGAGTAGCAGTAAGTCAAGTAGATCAATTCGGTACAAACGGATTAGCTTAATAAACCTTAAAAAAACAAAAGAAAAACTATGGCATGTTCAAATTTAACAGCTGGCTTTACTTTAGATTGTAATGACTCTAACGGTGGTATTGATAAAATCTTTATCTCTAACGGCCCAGTAGAATCAATTACAGAATCTAACGGTACAATCACAGCTATTACGGTGGGCGGTTCTGCCCTAACGCCTAGTGACTTCTTTGATTTTGAGGTTCCACGTCAGACTAGTTCGTTCACGGAAACTATCAACGTATCTCAAGAGAATGGTACAGTATTTTACGACCAAGCTCTTACTATGATATTCAACAAGATGGAAGCAGCAAAGAGAGATCAGATTTTACTGATGGCTCAAGCTACTGACATGGTAGTTGTATTCAAAGATAACAACGACAAATACTTTAGCGTTGGTATCGAGAGAGGTGCATTCATGACAGCAGGTTCATCTGTATCAGGTACTGCTTATGGCGATAGAAATGGATACGAATTAACTATTTCGGGCATGGAAGAAGCTCCATCATTCGAAGTTACTGGAAGCATAGTCGAAGCTTAAAAATCGACATATATTTCACTCAGAAGAAGGGTCCCATTCGGGACCCTTTTTTATTACCGACAACTTTAGCAAAAAATATATTTCTAAGTAGAAACACATTAATACAGCATGACGACAACAATAGACGGCTCCACTGCAACTTTCTACATTAATAATCCAGCTACAATCACTGGTCAGTTCAGTTTAAAGTCACAATACTCACAAGAGGTGATTTATACTACATCAAGCTACAATGTGGCTACATCAAACGACAGATACGCACAAATTGTAGTAGATATGCCTACAGATTTTAAAGATAAGCACTATAACGGTTACTATACATGGTCAATCGGTGACTATTCTGACATTGTAAAGATTATTACACAACCTGGAGGTGACGACGGGAAAGTCGAATACATATCTAATAACGAAGAAAGAGACGCAGAAGTGTTCTATCGTCCAAATTATTAATAAAGAATATGAGAAATACAAATCCGGAAGGTTTATACTCAATCAAAGGTAGTAAATTCGAAGCCTTAGACTTGCCAGTAATACAAGAACAAAGAGGTAAAGACTACATTAAATTTGGTTTAGATAACCTATTTCCACAACAGTTAATCGAACTGTATGATAGTTCTGCAATGAACCATACATGTATCGATGCAATTCAAGATGGTATTTACGGTGAAGGTATCGTAGAATATGGTGGCGAGTATATCAACACAGATGGTGAGACTATCGATAATGTCTTTGAAAAGATTGCATTAGACTACACATTATTTGGTGGCTATGCACTTAATCTCATCTGGAATAAAGAGGGTACTAGAATCGCTGAGATTTACCACTTACCATTTGCAAACGTAAGATCAGGTAGACCTGATGATGAAGATAAAATCCATAGTTACTATTACTCTAGTGACTGGTCACAAATAAGAAAGTATAAGCCCGTTGAATACAAGAGTTTTGATCCGACAGATAATAAGAAAGATAACGCAAGTCAAATCTATTATTGCAAAGACTATAACCCAGGACAAGAAATATATCCTCTACCTGCTTATATTGGTGGTGTTAATGATATACAACTTGATGCTCGTGTTTCAAGGTTTCATAACGCTAATATAAGTAATGGTCTTGCACCTTCTATGTTCGTACAGTTTAGAAACGGTATACCGAATCCTGAAGAACGTAGAGATATTTACAGAGAAATTGAAGATACATTTAGTGGAGAAGAGAATGCGGGTAGATTCTTCTTGGCCTTCTCTGAGCCAGGTAAAGAGCTACAAGTGACACCTATTGAAAATGCTAACGATGATTACTACCTTACGCTTGAGCAAAGAATCACGTCACGAATCCTTACAGCTCACCGCATTACTTCTCCACTTCTTTTAGGTATTAAAGATGGAGCAGGTTTTAGCTCTAATGCAGACGAGATTATTACATCTTACTCACACTTTATGAATACTGTGGTAAGACCAAAACAAACTAAAATTCTTAATACTTATGGTTACATTCTAAAGCTTGCGGGCTTCAATGTAAAACTAGAAGTAGAACCAGTGCCAATGATTATCGGTACAGAGGCTGATGACCCTGCATTGGAAGAAGACATAACAAATATAGCAGACGTATAATATGAGCCAAACAGCATTACTAGTTAGCGAGCAAAGAATGAAGCAGTGGACTCAGTTAGATGACAATGTCAGACTAAATGAGATTACACCAAACATTCTACAGGCTCAAGACATATATTTACAAAACATATTAGGTACACGTCTATTCGATAGACTTAAAAACGGTGTTATTGCAGGTAACCTAACCGCTGATGAAGAACTACTTATGAAAGACTACGTAGGACCTACTCTAATGCAGTATGCACTCTATTTAATGTTACCAAGTATTAAGTATAAGATAGCTAATCAGGGCGTACTTAACGGTACTTCTGAAGAGACTTCACCTACTACTCTAGATGAATTACAATTTCTTATGCAAACAGTATTAAATACTGCAGAGTTTTACAGTAAAAGACTAACAAAATACTTTTCTGACAATCCTAATTTATTCCCAGAGTATCAGAATCCTGGTACAGACGGTATGATGCCAGATAAACGTAATCCATATTTTAGTGGTTTAGTAACAGGTAGATCAAATTTATCATATTATGAAGAGAAATACGGCGAATGCACAGACTGTGGTCCTTCCACGACAGTCCATGGCAACTAAAAAGAACATACAGAAGCTTAGAGTTGCATTAAAGAAAATTAACAACATTAAGTAAAAATATATTTCTAAGTAGATGGATATATTATCAGTAACAAAAGACTATGTAGAATGTGCCTCAAGTGGTGCAGTAACCGCTCCTAACAACGGTTCATGGATTTCTGCATACGCAATACACTTAGGTGCTACAACCATTGTGAATGGTTCGTGGTTACAAACATTATGTTACCAATTAGGTGTAACATCACCAGTAAATAGCTCATGGGTTATAGCCCTAGCTAATTATTATGGTATCACACAACCTGTAAATGGTTCATGGTGGTATGCAATAGCTGACAATGCTTGTAATGGTACTCCTCCAGTAGGACTAGTATGGAGTACAACAAACACAGAGTGGCAGTTAGAAACTAGCACATGGAATTAAAAATTAAATTATATAATTAAAATATGGCAACATTAAACGGACAGCAGATTAGCGCAACCTATGAAGGGCTGATTAAAACTGCTAATAATCAAGCGGGTGCACCGTTTCCACCTGCTAAACTACAATACGGAGACGGTACAGAGCTACCTATTTCAATTGGTGATGGTACAGGTGTAGGTATTGGTGACATTGTTACAATTGCATCAGGTACTAGACAGATCGATGTAAACTCACAGAATTTGGCTCTAGTCGGTGTAACCAATATAGATGCTGCAGCAGGTACTGCGGCTATTGCAAACGGTACGTACAACTTCGGGAATCCATTTGTTACTACGAATGTTGACTTTACAAATGCAACAGTAACTGGTTTACCAGGTGGAGCTGCAGGACTAGAGAATGGTACAGGTACTGACTCATTACAGTCAGCTGCTGCCCTAACTACTACCGCTGCAGATGCATCAGGTAACTACTCTATCGCATTAGGTGATGGAGCATCGGCAACAAGACAAGAGTCTGTAGCAATCGGACAAAACGCTACAGCAAACGGTTCTGGTTCAGACGGTTCTATTGCTATCGGTAACGGTGCAGTAGCTGGTAATAATAGATCAGTAGTAATCGGTGTTAACAACTCAAGTACTTCATCAGAAGGTATAGCAATTGGTGATGATGTAGATATTGCTGCAGACAGATCGATTGGTATTGGTAACTCAATTAATATCTCAGGTGGTAATGATAAAGTTGCTATCGGTACTGCTGCTGCAGTTTCAGGACAAAGAGGTCTAGCATTCGGTCAGAACGCAAGCGCAACTGCAAACGAAGCTATCGCGATGGGTTACAACGTAACTGCCGCAAAAGCACAAACACTTTCAGTTAACGCGTTAGAAACACAAACTAACTCTACACCAACTGCAGGTGGTATTATTATGTCAGATGCAGGTGGTACTGATAGACGATTAAATGTTAATGCATCAGGTGGTTTACAAATTGGTACAACTCCAGCAGTTATTCCTGGTTGGTCTACTACTAAAGTTAGTGAAAACCAAGCTGCTAGTTCATGTGATACTACAAGAGCTTCAGTCCTAATTCCAGCAGGTTCAGTTAAAGCGGGTGATATTCTACAGGTTAAATCATTAGAGCAGAGATCAGGTTCAAGTGGATTTACATACTCTAATATTGCTATTCATACAGCGGGTACAATTGGACAAACACAAGCTGGAGCATTTGTTTCAGGTCATCAAAATAGTTCAGATGGTTTTGGTGTGCACTCTAAGAATTTATTTGTACAAACAGTAGATGGTACTGGAGATGGTACAATATATTTAGAAGATAACTATACACCACAAGAACAACAAGGGCAGATTTTCAGTACTACTTTAGGTAGTTTCACAGCAATTGACTGGACAGTAGATCAATATTTATGTGTTAATGTTTGTATTGATAACTCAGGTACTACATGGACTAACTATGGTGCTTCACTTACTATTATTGGTAGAAACTAATTTGAAACAAAAATAAAAGACGATATATAATTAGTACAGATTCAGTAATGGATTTGTCATTTTTATTATTTACATTTTGCATGTAAATTGTTATTTATTATTTATTGGCCGAAAGGGATCCTATCTAGGGTCCCTTTCTTTTTTTGTATAATCCGACTTTTTTTCAAATTTACGACGATATATAAAGTATAACACAATAAAAAATAATAATAGTTATGGACAATTTACATTTTATCGGTCGTGTCAAATGCGGCGGCTCTCTAGGCCAAAACGGCATTTACAACGAATACTACATTACACCTAAAGCTGAAATCTACAGAATTAGAACACATAAGCCAGATGTGCTTATACCTACCAAGACTTACCCTATATCTAGAAGTAAGAGAAACCCAATAGGCTATCTTGCAATATCTACAAATCATTTACCAGAAAAGTATCTACACAGAATTATGGCGAAGATGTTCGTACATAACGATGACCCTGAGAATAAAACTGATGTAGACCACAGAGACGGTAACAAACACAATAATCAGATTAATAACTTAGAATGGGTTACTAAGTCAGAGAACCAACGACGCATGCACGCGCGTCTCAGAGCGGAAGGCATCGTCTGGACAGGCCGTAGAAAAAGGAACAAAGTGGATTAACCACATATAATCCACATGAAGTATTACATATTTAATCATTATGACAAAGGACAGCATAGCGAGAATTCTATGTGTAGACGTGATTTAGATGGAGATTGGTTTATATGTAAATCACATGACCAATTAAAATCATGGAGAAACCGTGAGAACCTTAATTATTCTAAAGATAGAGCCATAGATAAATTCCAATGTGATGGTTCTAATAGAGTAGAAGTATTTGAAAACTGGTTGAAAGATAATTTTAACATACCATCTTATGCCACTATAATAAATAATTATGAAGAAGATCGATCTGATGAATATGCTGATCAATTGTATCAATTACATAACGAAGCTGATAAACTACATAGATTTACAGTATCTAAAAAAACAAAAGACGTACAGATAATTTATTTGTTAAAGTATAACAATGAAGTAGTTTATGTTGGTCAATCAAATAGTACTGGTAGACCTTATCAACACACAGATAAAAAGTGGGATGAGGTTGAATACATCTTTATACCTAATCGGTTTAATCTAAATTTAGTAGAAAAAACTTACATAGATAGATACAAACCAAAATATAATAAAGGTAATCCTGTTTCTAATTCTGTCATGAAAAGGGTTTATCAAAAATTAATAAACAAAATAAATTAGTGTTATATAATAGCTAATTAGACACCTGCTCTCAGCAGATCAGCCACGAGGCGTATAGTATTAGTGGTTCAGAAGTCGGGTTGTAGACTGCACTCTTGAAATAATAGAGAAACATAGCGGTTAGAGTTTTCTCCGATAGTGTCGAATACGAACTCAGTATAAGTTAACGGGCAGGAACAATGGATTAAGGACCCACCTGTGGAGGCTCAAGACGGCGTTAACGAAATCTGTTTTTAAAAATAACGAATCCAAAGGGGTGAGGTATGTAAAGTCTAAGGGGTTATTTAACTTAGCTAATCTTCAAAAGAATACCTCATCTAAGCCAGTCTGAAATGACGACGATACCGTCGTCGAACGACCATCGGCGCGGAACGCGCGATCGGTCGGAAACAACTATACCAGAAAAGCTAATATATAATGTATGGAAATAAGAATAAAAGTACCTAAATGGGTAAATACTGACGATGAAGGCATTTGTATGTTATTTGCATTCTTACGTAAGATAACTATTCAATATCCAGATACACCTCTAGATATGTATGGTTATGACATGAGACGTATTATGGACAGAGAAGAGAATGATCTGCACCTTGTATTAAATGAATTTGTTGATATTAAGTATTGTAAGATAGCTAAACTAAATAGAGAACACTTTGTATTCTTTATGAAGAAGGCTAAGACTGGCTACAAGACAGTTACATTAAAGAAAACAAGAAGCCATATTGTCTGGGCTTATTTAGTAGGTTGCTCTAACTGGAACTTAATAGAAGAAAATAATGCTATACTTGACAGACCAGCCTATACACCTATGTATAGATTTGATAGAGATATGTTTGAGTTTACCGGTAGAAACTACTCATGAGAAGAGAATGGAAGATAATAGGACTTTATTTTACAGATGATGAAAAAGTAAAAAGAGAATTCCGTGACATAATGTTACAGAAATATTTAGATGAAGCAGATGATGACCTAGAAGAGGCTCTCGCTATGATGGCATTTAGATATGACATGGCACATGCAGAAGAAGCGTATGAAGAATGCGCTATAATAAAAGATATATTTGATCACTTTGAATACGACCCTAGATAAATTCTTTGACGAGAACTACGACAAAATAATTAAGATGGGTCGTAGAATAGTTAAAAGACGAGATGAAGGCGAAGAAGTCGCTGCATTCTGTATTGAAAAGTTTTTACAACATAAACGTAGAGATGAATTAATAGATAAAGGTGAAGCCATGAAGTTTCTATCTGGTATGATATACCGTAGTTATCATTATGCAACTTCACAATACTCTCGTCAAAAAAACCAAAGACCTGGTATTAGTCAAACTGGAAGTTGGTTAGAAGATAGGCCGTTCGGTATACATGAATTATACGAATGGACACAAAATAATTATGGAGAAGATGACGATCCGGACATACCTCAAATTGCAGATGAAGAATATGACATGGAATTAGATATAAAGATAGAATCTATTCAAGGTATAATGGAAGATATGGAGTCAGATACGGTAGAACAGTGGTTTAGAGTTAAACTATTCCGCATGTGGTTAGATAATCCTAACTACAGTGATTTAGAACGTATAACACATATACCACGTACGACAATCAGTCAAGCAATTAAAGAATGTAAAGAATACATAAAAAAGAGAATAGAAAATGGAAACAATACTTAGTATATTAGGGATGGCAGGTCTGGGTCACATGGCCGCAGACTTCTTCTCACAATTTGACAGACTACCTGACAAGCCAATGAAGTGTAACATGTGTGCTACATTTTGGTTAGGCGTAGGACCATTTATGTGGCTCTACGGATATGAAGGTATCTTGTTTGTTGCGTTAGCATCAATTATCTCAGAACTTTATTTAAAAATACTATTATGAACACAGAAGATTACAAATGGTTAAGTGACAACTACAAGTTGTTAGGCAATGTTAGAATGACTACGATTCAGGCACAGCAGATGTTTGACATCTATAACAGGGTTACAGGCGAAAACAAGCCTATAACCAGTTGTGGCCGATGTGTTTACAACATAAAACAAAGACTAAAAGTAGAATATGAAATCATACAAAATTTACGAAACCAAAACGGGTAAGTACTCACTCAAAGAGTCAGATACACTCGTAGCTACAATGAAGGCTAAGTCTTTCGAGATAGCTAAACAAACAATTAAAAACCTAAACAAAGCACTAAAAGACAATGAGTAGTGGATTCAGAGGTGGCGACGAGAACATTAACAGAGCCGGGCGCCCCAAAGGTAGCAAGAATAAAGCTACACAACATATTAGAGAAGCATACCAAAAGCTTACAGAAGATAATCTAGAAAGAATGTCAATATGGATTAGCCAAGTAGCATCAGACGATCCTGCAAAGGCTATGGATATTATGATTAGATTATCAGAGTACATCCTACCTAAACTAGCCAGAACAGAAATGACTGGAGCTGATGGTGATGACCTATTTAAGAACATCAAGTTTGAGTTCGGTCCAGATGCAAATGATGCAGAGGGCAGAGACATACCTGATATAGAAGACTATGCATAAATGAAGTATGTAGGATTTACACCACATCCTAAGCAGCGCCACATGGTACAAGACATAATTAGCAGCGCAGCTAAGTATCATGTGGCCTGTGTAGGACGTCAGTTTGGTAAGTCCATGATGGCTATGAATCTAGCCCTGTACTGGATGATTAACGACGGGCCATGTAAGGTCTTGTGGGTTAGTCCGGTATACTCACAAACCACAAAAGTACAGAAGGAATTGATGCAGGCAATCGGCGCATCAGGCCTAGTAAAAAACTGTAATTACTCAGAAAACTATATAGCCTTAAAGAACGGAAGTGAAATCTTATTTAGATCAGCAGAGAAGTATGATAATATAAGAGGCTTAACCGTAGATTATGGTGTACTAGATGAGGCAGCATTTATGAAAGAGGATGCATGGAAAGAAGCCATACGTCCAGTCTTTATGGTACGTGGTAAGAAAGTCTTATTTATATCTACACCTAAAGGTAAGTCTTGGTTCTATGAGTTATTCCAATTGGCTAAGTCAGTAGACTACCCTAACTACCAAGCTTACACAGGTACATCATACGACACACCTTACATTGATGCAGAGGAGATAGCTGATGCTAAGAAGACTCTGCCACCTAATGTATTTGAACAAGAATATCTAGCCAAATTTATCGACAGTGGTGGTGAGGTCTTCAGTAACCTAGAAAAGAATCTCATGCCACTTTACCCAACCCCTGTAGGTAAAGTGTATTGTGGGATCGACCTCGGTAAACAAGAAGACTTCACCGTAGCCACATTTATGGATAGTCAAGGCCAAGTGGTCGACATCTATAGAGCCAACGCACAGCAGTGGACCACAATGGTCAATGAGATTATGCAAAGGATTAGAAAGTGGTCTGCAACTGTGATGGTGGAAGTCAACTCTATCGGTGATGTTATCTATGAGCAGATCAAAAACCAGTGGCAAGATACACACCCGTTTGTAACTACAAGTAAGTCTAAGAATGAAATGATTGAGGGCCTGATACTTGACATGAATGAGATCAATGTAAAGATACCAAATGCAGAGCTGTTTCCGTGGCTTCTAAGCGAACTCGAAGTCTTTACGTATGATTACAATCCAAAGACCAGATCGATTAAATACGGACACCCAAGCGGCTTCCACGATGATACGGTGATCTCACTGGCCATAGTTAACTACAATCGTAAACAAAATAAAACCTTGGGTACCTATGCTGTGATGGGCAAGAGGTAATTCAATTCATCAAACAAATATATTTCTAAGTAGATGGCAACGATCAATATCAATAACGAACAGTATAAGATACCAGAAAGACTGACTATTGAACAGTATGAAAAGGCAATGGCGTTTGACTGGGAAGATCCACAGTATCACCCACATATTGTAAACGGTCTCACAGAAGCACCGATAGATATGTTAAAGGCAGGTGGTCAAGATGCACTAGGGTTAGCGATAGCCTTGGTCGTACACCAGATGAATCAGAGAACCAAGTGTAAGTTAGTCAATCTAGATGAGCTTACATTCGGTCAGTTTATTGACCTGGATGTGTGGATTAGTTTAGGTGTCGACAAACACCTACAGGATATGGCAGACATACTGTGCCCGAAAGCTAAATGGGCTGACGAGGCAATGTGGGCTGTCGATGAGTTTGCCAAGTATCGTCTATTTATTTTTAGACAATATAAGATATTATTTGGTATTACTGATAAAGACCTAGAGGAAGCAAAAGAAAGGCTAAACCTCAAGGTCGACCCGATGGCAACGGCCAGAGGCTGGTACAAGGTGATAGTTAGCCTAGCTAACAGAAACATATTAAACATAGACGCGGTCACAGACGAACCGCTCAGAAAGGCGCTAAACTTCATGGCATTACAAAAAGAAGAGATGTTAGAAGAACAGCAAAGACAATTACAACAAAAGAGACAAAATGACTTACAAAGAACTCGTAGATAGTATTAAGGCCACAGTAGATAGCCACCTAATACTTAGGGACTTCGGCTACGGAGCCTTAACAGATATTAAGACGGTAGATGAAGGTACCCGCGTTGACTATCCATACGCGTTCCTTAACCCTACACAGTCAACTAGAACAGGACAGACCATTACATACAGGTTTAATCTCATAGTAATGGATGTGGTACAAGAGGACCCAACTAACGGGTTTGCCAACTACCTGAAGGTACAATCAGCATGTCAACAATATGTAGATGACATCTTGGCTAGCCTAAGATTCTCAAAGCCATATAAGGACTTTGACCTAACCCTAAATGTAAACCTAACACCATTTAAAGAGAGGTTCCAAGATACAGTAGCGGGCATGACAGCCACATTAGAGATAGAGATACCATTTGCACTTAATAACTGTATTACACCTACAAGAGGTAGTGAGATTGTAGACTATGCCCTACAAGATGGTATAGTTGCAGAACCAGATCCGGTTGGTGTAAGTCTAGGGACACAACTGCCTACATACGACCCAGAGAACTTATGGCATTCTAATAGTGACCCTGACAGATTCTATACTGCAGTCTACTTAAAGGAGTCAGCTAAACAATACAGAATAGAAGTAACAGGTACTGCAAGGGCTTTAGAGTCTAAGCCAATCCCACTTACACCTCAGCTTGCTGGTACAATTGTAAATATAGAAGTGCCACCAACAACAGGTACTACTGTTAGTTACCCTGTTAGTGATACTACATGGCCAGAGGGTCAAACAACCACTGATCAATTTGAGTGGTCAGCTGTTTACACAATTACTAGCCAAACACTTACAGGTATAGAACAAGAGGCTTTACTCTGGTCACTCAGAGGTGATGCAGTCCCAGCGGATGAATCACAGATGCAATTCATAAACACAGATATAAAGATCTATGAGTTGTAATATTACAGGCGGTATAGCCAAGGGTTGTAACGACCAAGTCGGTGGTATTAGTGGAATTCACTATCTAAGATGGTACGATGACTTAGTATTCGAGAAGGATGCTAACGGTGTCGTAGTTAGAGTATACAGAGAGTCACTCCCTCAGTTAAACCTATTATGGTATTGGGTAGAAGCTGACAATGGCTTAGGTAATCTAACAGAGACTTACAATATAGGTGGTACCGGTAATATCCTAGGCTTTAACCAGTCGCTTAAGTTCTTTATACCTACTACAGCAACACCAAGTGTTAATAACCCTACACAGTCGTTAGAGAACTGGGTTAAAGTACAAGCCGCACAGAACAACATGCTGATCGGCGTAGAGTTCGAGCACCACAAACCTGTTAGAGACTATGCTGGTAAGGCATTCCTAATGGGTCAACAGAGACCTGCATTTACTAACTCGGGTAACAAGCAAACAGGTATTGTATATGGAGATAACAATGGGTACAACATAGAGTGGATGGCAGACTCAAAGGAGCCAATGAACGAATTAGCCTATATGGCAATGCACTCATATAATCTAGTATGTGACAAATACATCAATCCTGCCACGCCAACAGATTACTCATTTGATCAAGGTAACATCTTTAACTTAGAGACATTAAGATATTTCGAAGGTGGTAATATTAGAGAACTATTTGTTGGCTCTGATTACTTCCCGGAGATATATGTAATGCCTGGTGAACTACTTACAATAGAAGCTACAATATCAATGGATTGGGGGCCTAATGCATTCTCAGGTACTACATTCTTACCTGAATGGGAAATGATTGGAGATGGTAGCCATCCGCTGTCATACGTAACTGACATATATCAACTACCTATTGCACCAGGTTTAGCTACAGTACAGATTAAAGGTACGTATGAGAATACAACTAGTGATGTAAGAGGTATGATACCAATAAGACTGGCAGCACCTGGACCTAATATAGATATTAGTGGAGGTGGTATAGTACCTAGTGCTAAATTCCTAACAATAACTAGAACGACATGACAGTAGAAGAGTTTGAGAACGCATTAGGTGACTTCGGTGAGACTATGTCAAACCTTAGTCCGATACTTACACAAATAGGTGGACGTATAGTAGATGAGGTCAAGGCAGGAGCTCCGATCGACACTGGTGCACTAAGACAGTCGATTAAGGCCGTGATACAAGATGACTCACTGGCCATTGAGATGTTATACTACGGTATCTTTCAGAACTATGGTGTAGATGGTATGCAGAACGCACCAGCAAGAGAGGTACCCAGATTTGGCGTACCACAACCTACCGCGGGTAGACGTTTCGGTTTCTCAGGTGACTATGAGATGATCGGCGGTAGCCTACCCTTCGGTGCAAGAAAACAAATATATAAAATGGGCCTAAAGCCACAATCCTTCTTTAATGTCGATGCAATAGCAGGAGCAGTAGCAGACGGAGTGACACAAGCCTTAACAAGAGAATTTTAACTATGGCAGTAACAGTTGTACAATCACCAGAAATTATAGACCTAGCTTACGGGCCTAACTTCGTTACGCTTAACGGACTAGGCACAGCACAGAAGTTTGCTATTAGAGTCGTTAACGCTGACACTTCAGATGAATTAGCGCTAGTCGCTCAATCTGAGAATGCAGTAGGTAGAGCACAGTTTGACCTACAAAAGATATTCCAACAATTTGTCAATGTAAGTGCTACGGACTTAGAAACCCTAGGAGGTACTAGTTTTAATACCTTTCGTGATACTGCCGTAGAGTCGTCAGCGTTTGTCATCGAATGTGGTACTATTACCAACGGAGTATTTACAGTAGATGTCAGTCTATACAGAGTACTTTTTAACGGGGTTAAACCCTACAACCAAATCCCATATCGTGCTATCGAAGATAGTGCACAGGCTGTAATTACAGGTGATGATTCAGCTGATACATGTACTGATATAGTGAGAGTGGGTAAGATGTTAACAGAGAGACCACGTAATCAATACCCTAAAGGTACACTACCTCCTTCAGTCGATGCAACTACTGACTATGTTGCTGTTAAATTAGCAAGTAATGACTACTATACTATTAGTTATTTTAATAAATTAAAAGTACAGTTTGGTGGCACTCAGCCTTCTGCACTTGCACAGGGTATTGAAGCCTTTGAAATCTGTGAGTTAGATGCAAACGATACCATTATCGATCGTACATATATTCCTAACGAAACTGGTAATGATGGTGGACCTAATACTACATACCAAGAAGGTGTTACAGTATCATGGCCCTATGTTGGTCTGACAATGGGTGCTGGTCCTGCTAACTTAGAAGGCGCTCGTTATGTAGATATTACAGGCACAAATCAAACGTTTACATTTCAGGCTGATACTGTAAAATACTGGGTTATACCTAGAGCTTATACTGAAGCAATATGTTCACAGCAATACCTGTCACAGCAAACCCATGAGCCTCTATTGGTAATCCTTGATAATACAGCGCCATGTAATGAATACCCTAAAATACAATGTAGCTGGTTAAACAAGTGGGGCTTTAGAGACTATTTTGAGTTTAAACTAAAACAAGAGTTAAGCCAATCACAAAAGTCTAACACATACGTTAAAGTATGGAACGACTACAATGACAGCGTTGCAGGTTATGGTTCTGGTACAGGTGCTGGTATCTTAGAAGGTGGTGAGACTGTATTTAACAAATCAGTTACTACTAAGCTAAGAGCTAACACAGCCTACTTAACAGACGCAGACTCATACTACCTCAACGGGTTATTTAGATCGCCTAATGTTAGAATGAGAACAAATGCAGACAATATCCCGTACTTTACTGATTGGCCAAACTACCAGGGTAGCCAATGGTTCCCGATGGTAATCAATAACGCTAGTTTTGTAGAGAAAACATACAGAAAGAACAGACTGTTCCAGTTTGAGATACAGGCTGCTTTCGCACATAACCCACAAATACAAAGAGGTTCATGATACAACTAAAAGTATATGATGGCGCAGGTGATCAGTTTTTCTTGGACACTTATGAGAATAGTCCATTTAAGATAAACCTGTCGATCGAGGATATTGTTACAACAGCAACTACCTCTGATTTTTCAAGAGCATTTAGAGTACCCGCTACTAACCACAATGCGGGATTCTTTAAAACTGCATTTGAGGTAGAAGACTTAGATTTTGATGTCAGTGTTAAAAAAGAGGCAGAGGTCTTAGTTAATGGTAATCAATTTCGTAAGGGTCATATTAGATTACAGAAGATCTACCGTAATGGTGTCACAGGTCTTATAGACTATGAGATACTATTCTTAGGTGAGACCAGAGACTTCTCGTCTATTATCGGTGACTCAAAGATGTGTGAACTACAGATCCCTAGTATAACGCATGATTTTGACTCACAGGCTGTTCTAGACTCATGGACGGCTTATCCTGACAGTCCAAGTGCAAACGGTCTTACTGGTCTAGTTAACGGTAATGTAATTTACCCACTAATTGACTTTGGTAATACATACGACTCTAATGGTTGTGTGGAGCAATCTAGAATTGCTACTAATCACACAGCACAGGGTAGTTGTTCTGGTAACCAATACTTTACAAATCAAGGTGGTCAACCAGGTGCATACGGTATTAACTACACTAGATTTAAACCGATGATTCGTGCTAAGCGACTATGGGACTCTATCTTTGACAGAACTGGTTTTACATATACTTCTAATTTTCTTGGTACACAGGGTGACAACGATGAGGTGGGTCTTTTCAAACAGTTATATGTGAGTGCATTCGGTAATGATGAGACTATTACAGTAGACCCTGCGTTAGGTTCATCAGACCTATTTGAGGCTCAATCTAGTAGATTTCAATATGATGGTATTGCAGAGTTTAACTTAGAGATCGATGACCCTGGTAATAACTATAATCCACAAACATATCAGTTTACAGCACCTACTGGCGCTAATAATTCTGATTTTACATTTGAAGCTAGAGTTTTTGTAGAATGTGATTATGGTGGTGGTACAGGTGGAGATGGTGGAAACACTAATCAAAATTCTAGTAACAATAACCCTGGTGGAAATGGTGGTGTAGGAACTATCACAACAATTATTACTGCATCTGAAGCAACAACTGCTTCTGTAGGAGAAGTTTCTGGTTCAGATGTTTATTTTGGAGCTGGTGGTGGTGCAGGTAACTCTGGTACTGGTGGATTAGGTGGTGGAGGAAATGGTGGTGCTTATCAGAATGGTGCAGGTACTAACGCTACTGCTAACACAGGTGCTGGTGGTGGAGGTGGAGCAGGTGGTTCTACTGGTGGTGCATCAGGTAATGGTGGTTCTGGAGTAGTTATATTACGCTATCCAAATACTAATACTATAACTGTTGGAGCAGGATTAACTTCATCAACTGTTACACAAGGTAGTAACAAAGTTACAATATTTACAGCAGGAACAGGAACAGTGAGCTTTGCATAATGAGTGAATTAAAAACAAATAAGATTTCAACAAATGACCAGAACAATGTAGCTATAGATAATGCACTTGGATTAAAGTCATACGATACAGCTGGTAGAGATGCTTTAACTTCTGTTGCTGGTGATATAATTTACAATACTACTTCTGCTGCTCCAGAATATTACACTGGAACAGAGTGGAAATCTATGGCATCCTGGACTGCATCAGGTGGTACAACTAGCACAGTTGGCGATAATACATTACATACTTTTACAAGTTCTAGTAACTTTGTGGTAATAGGTGGTGGTAGCAGAATTGTTACTGCTTATGTTATAGGAGGTGGTGGAGCTGGTGGAACACAAGATTCTACATCTGGTACATCTTGTGGTGGAGGTGGTGGAGGTATGGCTACCAAAGCATTTACTTTATCTGCTGGTACTTACTCAGTAACAGTAGGTTCTGGAGGAGCACAAGTAAACTCTGGTTCAGGTGGTACTGGTGGTTCTTCATCTTTTCAAACTATAAGTGCTACTGGTGGAACTGGTGGACTAGCTGGAACAGGTGCAGGTGGTTCTGGTGGTACAGGTTCTAATGGTACTACAAATGGAACTGGTGGAACTGGTGGAACTGGTAATAATTCAAATGGTAATGGTGGAACTGGTGGTACAGGTTCTAGTGGTGGTGCTGGTGGAGGAGGTGGTGGTTCTAACAATCAAACTGGTGGTAATGGTGGTAATGGAAGTTCTAGCTATTACACAGGTGGTGGAGGAGGTGGTGCTGGTGACCCACGAGGTGGTTCTCCAAGTGTTCCAAACTCATCTGGAGGTACAGGATATTTTACTGGTGGACAAGGTGCTGGAGATACAAGTGGAGGTACTGCTGGTGGAGGTACTGCTGGTGGTGCAGCAGGTAGGGCTGGAACTGGAAGAACTAACAATGGTGGTGGAGGTGCTACTTTTGGAGGAGGTGCTGGTGGACACGGAGATTATACTGGTGGTGGAAATGACCCAGGACCAACAGGTGGTAATGGTGGTGGTGGTGGTGTAGTATTAGTTTATGCTACAGTAGGATAGGAGATTTATGCCAGATTATCATATAATAGAAAACAACCAAATAATAAATATTATTACTGCTGACACAGAAGAAACTGCAATAAATATTTCTGGAAAATCGGAAGTTATTTTAAGAGATTATAGAGAAACATATAACATTGGTTGGGTAAGAAACATAGATTTAAATAAATGGTACGACCCAGTTGCACCATATCCTAGTTGGACTTTAGATAGTAATTGTATTTGGCAACCTCCCACACAAAAACCAAATGGCGATTATACTTGGGATGAAGATAATACACAATGGATAGAAATAGAAACAACAGATTAATATGGCACATTACGCATTTATAAACGATAACAACATAGTGACAGAAGTCATTGTTGGTATTAATGAGGACAATACAGAAACTTTACCAGAAGGCTTTGCTGACTGGGAAGCCTGGTATGGAGATTTTAGAGGACAGACTTGTAAAAGAACTTCCTATAACACCAGTGCTAATGCACACAGTGGAGATG
>WLWH01001027.1_pt1 | contig 20194 bp, 9 predicted proteins | sample 6712741 | NCBI WGS metagenome assembly WLWH01 (sample SAMN12718694, study PRJNA515312) | sponge metagenome | isolation source: marine sponge | host: Mycale hentscheli | place: New Zealand: South Island, Marlborough, Capsize Point | collected 2003-05-01
CGAGATACTGCTTCATGTAGGCTTGAGTGCGGTCGTAGCCACCTTGGTATGAAAAGGAGGCCTTATTACCATCTCTAAACCCAAACTTTGTTGCATCCGGAGCACCTTTGAGCAGCCCGGTATTTTGATACAGTCGAATGCTGTTGGTAAGGTCGTCGAGGTTGTATTTCTCACGAAGCTGCGCGAGCAGCTTTTCGTTCTCTGGAAGAAGGGCTGCTTTATCAACCTCTGCTTTCCAGAGGAGGTACCGCTGATACATTTCCTCCTGCTCAGCAATTTTTTTACGACTCAGGACGTTGACTGTATTCTCTGGCTCAACGCGAAATGTTTTTGATGGCTGTTGCCGGGTAGCTTGTCGCTCAAAGGCTTCGTCTAGAGCACTACGTCCAAGCTTCAGGTACTGCTCGATCTGATCACTCGAAATAAACTGAGAGGCACCCACGGTATCAAAAGCACCCGAACCGCCATCGGCAGGGAGAGATGAAACATCAACCTTCAAACCCAGAAGCTGTTCGATCGTGTTTTGATACTCTCGACGATTGAGTCGGCGCATGGTGATCCTTCCACCTGAATCAGCCAAACTTCGTCGAGCCGAGACCATCGTCTGTGCGAGTTCATCAAGGAAATCTGCCTTTTCAGACCCGTCTGGTTGCTCGGAATCCTCGGGAGGCATTTCGCCCGAGTTCAAAACATTCAGCACTTTCTGCCATCGTTCCGCCTGCTCAATGGTGGCAATGGTGAAGGAAAGTGTTTCCAAGTCAACGCCACCCTCCTGTGTTGCAGAGTCATGGCAGTCAAGGCAATGCTTCTTGAAGAACGTCTGATGTTCTTGCGGAAAATGAACTCCGGACGTCGCCGCATGGGATGAAGTGCAGAGCCACAACACGGCCAGACAGACTGGGAATGAAAAACGGTTCATGATTGATTCTTAAGTTGTATGTACTGGCGTCTCGTGCAACCGAGTTGGCGAATTCAAGGAAAGGTCCAACAGCGTATGACACCAGCACTGTTGCGACACTTACGATTGAAGTTCTTTTACAACGCCGGTGCTATCGCCATGGTGATTCGTGCTGATGCCCATTCCCTGCAGCATCGTCAACCACACATTACACAGCGGAGTATCTTTCTGCAGGACAAGGTGCTGGCCGAGTTTCAAGTTGGCTCCACCACCAGCGAGAACTGTTGGGCAGTTGGTGAGGTAATGGATGGAACTAATATTTGACCCAAAAGCCACGGCGGTATGGTCGAAGAGACTCGACCCGTCTTTTTCTTTCGTAGCCTTCAGTTTATCGATCAGCCTCGCGAGGAGTTCGCTGTGCGTTTTGTCACGCAACTTGGACGCTTCCATCCGCTCGCCAGGCGAGTAATGGCTTACATTGTGCGAACTGGGTTTGACATCGAGACTCTGCAAGAGGCTTTGACCAGGCATACGGTAGGTCAGCGAACGAGTACTGTCGGTCTGCAACGCCGCAACCATGAGATCCTGCATAATCTCGATTTCAGCCTTCCCTTTCAGGCCGGGTTCCGGCTCACCAAGTGGGGCTTTCGCTTTTGGGACATCGAGCCAGGCTTCGTCCTTGCTCAAACGCGTCTCGATATCACGGATACCTTGAAAATATTCTTCGAGCTTTTCTGAGTCTTCGCGCGAGAGACCGTGCTGCACTCGCTTGGCTTCACTCACTACAGCATCAAGAACACTACGCTTCTGGGCGATAGCTGCCTGCCGTTGTTCAAGAGGCATGTCATCTGCTGAAAATAATTTATGAAAAACCTGAACTGGATCGTTACTGCCAGCCTTGGGTTTCCCACGAGCATCCCAGGCCAGAGATTGTCCGGGGCCATGGCCTTCAACGGCAGAACTATTCAGTTGAATCGATGAGAAGCGAGTATCTTGCCCAAGGTGCTGCGCAACGACCTGGTCAGCGGAGATGGTGTTGGCCATATTCTGGCCTGGAACTGAATACCGGTTGGCTCCAGTGAGCCAGAAGGTACTGCCCCAGTGCGCTTCGTTTGCAAATTGGTTGGAGCAACCCTGCACGACGGTGATATCGGACTTGTGACGAGCAAGTGGGGAAAGCCCTTCGGACAACTCGTAGTCAGATCCCGTTTGATTGATGTCGGGATACCACGTTTCTTTGGTAACTCCAAAGCCGATGCTCATAAACACACAACGCTTGGAGGGTCCGCTTAGGCTCGTTGCGGCACCCTGTGCAAAGCGGCGAAAGCCAAGTGATTCAAGAGCAGGCAATGCGATAAGCGAGCCCACTCCTTGTAATACATGCCGACGACTGAGGTGCATTCCTAACTCCGTAAGTACTTGGCAGTGTCAGATCGAAGAGTATTGAACTGACTCCACTACCTAACTATTCAATTTAATATGTATGTCTGCAACCTTTTATTACTTTTAATTGTAGGCAGTTCGGGCAACGCAGCAGATTGGCACCAAAAGCTCACCGATTTGTAAAAACGCAACGAAATGAGGAAAATCATGCCGTCAGTCACTTCCAGCGAGCTCTTTTGAACGCAACATTTCCTTCCCCCGTGTCCACCAAAGAGACTATCAAGCGGCCGGCATTGATTCGGCAGGCTCCACGCGTTCTGAAGAATGTCCGTTAGCGTGGCTGCAAGGGCTTTCCACCAGCCGGAACATACTCTGACAACCGACTCATCATCTCAAGAACCTGTTGTCGCTGTTGTTCATCCCCACCTTCCACAGTCACCGCGCCGTGCAGCCGCGCAGAGGTCGGGTCACTCTCCTCGGCCAGAAGCTGCTCAATCACCTGCGACGATGCCCATACGACCGGGCTGTCATCTGCTGGCAACCCAACACGTAACTCAACAGGACGATTGCTCTGACAACAGAGTGTCCACTGACCTCCACCAGGGCCAATTGTTGCCAAACCAAAACGCTGTTCTGACTCGACATCAGATTTCCAGCGTGCCTGACCAAGACGCTGCTCGAGTAGCCCACGTGCGTCAGGAACTACAACTGACCGAGTCACCGGCGGCCAGTGAAAAGAGTGCTTAATCGCAAATCGACATAAACGCCGAATGGCATCGTCATCTAAGACCGGTGATGGAAGATCGGCTGCAACGTGATGAGTGGCAGTCGAATCAAAGGCAGGATCATCTCGCCAATACGCGCGATATACATGCATCTGATCTCCGAAAAGCTTTGCAAGAGACGACGTGTCAAAACCGCTGGCTTTCTTCCCTCCGCCACCACTTCTGCGCGCCTGCTCTGCCAACTCAGCCACAAGTGATGCGAAAACATCATAGAGCTGGCTGACTGGTGTTGGGTGTGTTGATGTCAGGTGATACGTCTGCCCGTGCAATGTCTGATCTTGAATGATCCGCGTCATAACGGCTGAGACCCAATCAACAGGGACCAGATTTTTCCGTTCGTCTCCTGTCATACCGAGTACACCAAGAAGTGAACTCGACTCAACGGAAACGGCCATAAAGGCCTCTACAAATGGTTGAACAATACGAAGAGGCTTATAGAAACCATGAAACGTGTTAGTGAACCCATGGAGCAGATCTCCGACAATGATACTTGGACGATGAACCGTACAGGTTTCAATATGCTCAGCTTCTCTCGCAGCTGTTTCTGAAGTAATTTTGCTACGTTCATAATCGTTGCCAGGGGTCTGACCGACTTCTAACTCGCTCTCAAGAATGCGCCCTTCTCGAAGACCGCAGACGTATGCACTCGATACATGGTGGAGCCGACGAATACCAGTCGTTTTACAGAACGCAAGAACGTTCGCAGTTCCATCCACATTGCTGCGGTATGGTTCTCCGTCACTTTCCCTTTTTTGAAACGAAAGGCTTGCCGCAGAGTGAATTAGTTCATCGACGTTGAGGGCAACCCACTCGGTCTCTTCATGAGTAAGACCAAGTCCAGGCTGAGTGATATCACCGGTCAACACGACAGGAAATGGAACATCCGCAGCAGCAACTTCCTGCCAGTCGAGCAGTAGCTCATCAATTCTTTGCACTGCCGAAGCAACTTTACCCGGACGAACGAGTACGGCTATCCGCCGTCCAGCCGCAGCAAGATCTCGCAGAAGTGAACGGCCGAGCAAGCCCGTAGCTCCCGTCAGCATCAAGTAATGATTATTGTCTGCCATATCCCAGTGTCCTTTTACGTACCATCAGACATGAATCGCTGCGCCACCATCGACAATAAGCGTCTGTCCTTGAACGAGGTCAGACAAGGGTGACGAGAGAAACAGGACGGCATCAGCAACATCGCTGGCCTCGAGCATTCGTTCACCTGTCATGGTCTTACTTTCACGACCGGCAAACATCTGATCCGCTCCGGGCAGCCGTTTTGTCGAATCAGTTTCAACAAGCCCTGCCTCAACGACATTGACATTGACTCCTTCATCACCGAGTTCAAGCGCCCAGTGCCGAGCCAGTGCGGTGAGCGCTGCCTTTGAACCACCAATGATTCCATACATAGGAAGTGCCATGTGCGTCCCGTGACTCGAAAGCACAACTGCTTTCCCCCGGCCGCTGCCCTGCTGAAGCATTGGCGATGCCGCTTTGAGCAAGTGAACAAGCGACATGACATTCGTGTGCATCGCTGCATCAAAGTGTCGCTGAGTTGTTACAGAAAGTGGTCGAAATCCACCGGTTGCTGCATTGTGCACAAGAATATCGAGCCGGCCGAATTCCTCAGACACAAACTGCAGCATTTCTTCAACATCGTCTTCGTGGCTTACGTCTGCTCGAACACATGCGGCGTTGCGACCCATGGCGGCGATCTGCTCGGCAACAAGCTCTGCTTCATTGCTACTTGTGACATAGTTCACCACAACATCAGCACCAGCCTCCGCAAGTCGTAACGCACAGGCACGCCCAATTCCTCGGCTTGAACCAGTGACTAGTGCAACTTTTCCACTTAGATCAATCATGAAATATCACCCTTATGCTGAACCAACAAAATCATTTGTCTTGACGTACCCAATTCGGTCTACCAACCATTTTTGAAAGTGAAATATTCGTTCTTCACGTCTCGAAATTAACCCTTCACCAGGCTGTATTTGTGACTCGACACCAATCTGCACAGACGGAAGAAACTCTACATCCTCATTCACAACGCGTCGCCAGAAACCGGCTTGAACTTTGGCAATACACCTCGCCAGAAAATTCAGCAACCGTCGTTTCCGATCACCCTGAAGAGCGAGAATTCGCCACATGATCCGACAGGACTTCGGCCCCGTCGGTATCACCGTCTGAAAACTTGTACCCAACGCTTCTGGTGTCCACATAAATGTTGGATACGCAATGCCGTGGATATACAGACTTTCCACATCCCCATGAGTCTTCTTTGCGACCTGCCGCCCAGCAGCCGACACGACATCACTGGCACCAGGACCAAAAAACATTGATCCACCAGGAATCATTTTGTGCGTACAAAGATCTCCCTCAGGAATCCCACCAAGCGTCGCGCGATGAACACAACCAACGTGATAGCTTTCCAGATTATTTTCTATAAGAACTTTCCAATTCACAGGAATATCGAGATCTGCCTGATATATCACTCTTCCCGGATACCGATCACGATGACACAACCTGTTGGTTTCTTCCTGACCGAGATGAGACCGAATGCTTGCAGCATCTTCTGATTGCGAAACGAAAACAATACCGCCCACTACTTCTACACAGAGTTGCTGAAGCCCGAGGCCATCTTTCTCCAAAGGCCGAAAGGACGGTGCATCTGGAATACGTTGTGTCTTCCCTAATGCCGAGTATTCCCACCCGTGATATTCACAGACGAGTGTCTTGCAACAGCCTTTTGCTTTCGATGTTACACGCGACAGGCGATGGGCACACACATTGAGAAATGCCCGTATCACTCCATCTCGTCGCCACAGTACAACTGGCCCACATGGCAGTTCAACTGTCAAGAAATCACCGTCGTCTTGAAGTTCGACAGAAAACGCGACGGCCCACCATGCATCATGGAAAACCTTTTCACATTCCAGCTTGTACCAACCTTCATCGCTGTATGCCTTTGCTGGCAACAATTGCGGAAGATGGGTGTCACTAATGAACATCACCATCTCCCTGCTGACAAATTGCACAACAACAAAAACAGTTTAGTCGAACAATCATTATGACTCCTGACGTGACGGCACACATGCAAGGTGAAGCCCATCAAGAGCAAGAATAGGGCGGCTGTCACTGCCATACAGAGTAAAGTCATAAATGCTTTCTCTCTCGTCATGCGAGCGATAGAACATTCTGACTGTGCACTTCTCATTCTCGCGTGCAGTATCAGCAAACCGTAGCCGTTCAAAACGCAGTGGAACCTCCACCCGCTTACCAAGCAAGATGTAGGAGTAGACAGCGCAACCAACAATACAGCCATCAAGAAGGGCAATTGGTACTGTCCAACCGTCAGCACCACGTGGTGCTGCAACGATATTTGGATCTGGTGCGGTCACTCGACCCCACCCGCCACTACGATCGAGAAACAGACCCGAAAGCGTTCGGAATGATTGCCCATGCCGTAGTGGTGCGTCTTCCTGATACACCATTGGATTGAATGGAAAGAGCTGCTCATCAAGAACGTTTTCTATCGCTCCTTGAGAATCGACGGCAATTGTTCCGCTGAAATGCTCCCGAGGATCACCTAACTCACGGCCTGCTGTATTCTGAACAGCCGCCCACCCAACAACAGGAACTTCTCCACTGCCATTGTTTTGCCCAACAGTTATCGTGGCTTCTCGCTTCGTGTCCGTTGAAAAGCCAAATGGTCGCTGGATTGTAACGTCTCGAATCTCTCGCACAGCTCGTGTAGCACCAGCGGCCAGTGCAGACTGGGCAATGAGTTCAGCGGCCATAACTGCTGGCAAAAGTGGGCGACCATATTGAGTGTGCTCAACAAGAAACATGTCTTGGGTTGGATCAAAGTCTACGCGTACCGAGGCTCCTTCTCCAGCTGTATTGACGTTTTTGACAAGACTGCCAATCGCCTCAATTCCACCTGTACCCTTTTCCTTCGCATCAGCTTTCGTGACACCAGCCGCTTCACAAAAAGCTGGCTCAGTCACAATCACCTCTGACACTAAAAGACCAGAGGCAATCTCATCAAGGAAATGTTGTACGCCCTCAGCAAGCGGCATGAATTTTAGTCCAAATTGCTCCAGTACAAACCGGCTCTCTGGTCGACTTGCCATTCCAACTTCGTCCCAGGCATGCCAATGGAATACCGTTGCTGGAATATTTCTATCTGCTCGAACACGGCCAACTATTTTGGCCAGAAGATCATTTGCCATCGCATAGTCAGCCTGCCCGTGACCACCGAAGCGACCGCTGGTTGACCCGAAGCCAATCACTGCCCCAAGCATTTTTTCATCTGTTGCAGCCAGCAGGTACTCAAGACCGAGTGCTTTGGGGAACACCGTGGCAGAAAATCCAGCGTGCGTCTTTTTTTCAAATCTGCATGCAGATTCAAAACCTGCACCATGCACGATCCCTCGCACTGGACCGACCTGATGCTGTACATCAGCAACCATTTGTCGCACCGTCTCTTGGTTGGAAAGATCACACGGAAAGTAATGTGCTTCAATTCCTTCTGCGTCGAATGCCGCTAATGATCGCCGTATTTCAATTGTCTTTTCTACTACCGTCCAAGTACGACGAGGATCTTCTCCACGCTGCTTTGCCTCCACCATAAGACGACCTTTGAGCGTCTTCATTCCAGCATCATCCAGGTCGAGCCATCTTGGTTCAACAACCACAAGTTCTGTCGAACCAACAAGTGCGAGACGAAGTCCGTACTGCTTCCCGAAGGCTCGGGCACAGGCAGCGGTCACACCGCGAGCACCACCCGTCACAAGCCAGACAGAACCGCGAGAAACAGCCTCGAGCGGCGTTGTGCCCTCAGGCACTATTGCTTCTTGTGAAGCCATCTGCAGGCGCGTTGCTGCTCGATAACCGACTTCAATAATGTCACTTTTCGTACACAGTTCTGTAACTGTTGAATGAGCAATCTCTGATGGACGTGCCTCTCTCGCATGGTCAACCACACGAACCTGTAAATCTGGAAATTCTCTTGCAATATTTTTGAACAGGCCAGTCAGCCCACCACCCGCAACATTATCAATGTGAGAATCGATACCAAACTGCCCACCGAGCCGTGTCACGGCAGTGAGTGTTGCATCACGAATGTCACCTGCTTCCGTACGCTTGATTATCCATTGCTGGCAGGTAAAAAATACGGATTCAAGGAGTACCTGAAGATCGCTGTACGTGCCGGCAGACGATTTTCCAGCAGCGCTCGCTATAACAAGATGCGTCACTGCCCCGATCGATTCCTGCTGTTGAATGAATTGCTTGGCCTCAGAGTACCCCCCGCACGAAGCAACAACAGCATCTGCTCCGCGTTGACGTATTTCAGCGGCAACAGCGTCTGCGATTTTTCCACTGCCAAAAACAAGGACCCGCTCACCGGCAAGCCGACGATCTCCTCCTGCTGCTGCCATCTCGCAGTGGTCTACAACATATCGCCTCGTCACGCTGGGTGTTTCCCGGTCATGAACTGGGCCCTTTGTAGATGGACGTTTTTTACTTTGGTGAACCTGCAGACCACGAAGTGACTCTGACAACTCGGGACACCACTGTGCTATTGGCCCACCTGAATGCACGTACGCCTTGCCATTGAACACCCCTAGAGCTAGCCAGTGCGACGTTGCCGACATCCTGGCTTGTTCCTCTTCATCACGACCCACAAGAGCAAGTACTGCATCATGAATATTTCTTTGCCCATCGTGCAGGGAAATACGGTCCAGTGGCGACTCTGGCCTAACGGCATTCATTTCATTCGCAAGCACCGTGACGTCGCCGTCAACTTCTACTCTGCAAATCTGCTGTTCGCCTATACCCAACAGGAATACTGGAGTACCAAGTGGACACAACTGCCGGAGTTGCTCAGTTGCATCAGCTGTGGAATGGGCCGTTCGTATCACATGGTCGACTGCGATTGCAGCGGGCGTCAGGGTATGATCATTTTCGTTTACAGACTGGCCCAAACAATCGATCCAGGCAATGATCCCGTTCTGATTCCAGCCGCATAGCATGCCAGGCAGACCGGGAATGCTTAGTGAGCCCCCAACGACAGAGTCGTTTGTGAACGCTTCTGCATGCGGTGCGACATGCCGCCCAAACCCGAGAGCAACACCAGTTTCTTCGGGCTGAACGCTCGCTATGATATCGAAGGTCCCGATAGCATCGAATGGACGAGCCATTGCTGCACGTACAACAGACGCCGACACGCCAGCCCCGAACGCCACACCATCAAGTTCTTCACCAATCTCTCTCGAAAATACTGGGGCATCCTGAAAACTCATGGATGACGAAAGGCGGCGAGCCCACTGCTGAATTTTCTCCCTATCGCGGCGTCCTTTTTCTTCACCCGCTAAAAATACTGAAGACCTGTAAATGTCAACAGCCTCAGCAACGCTCGAGACAGAGCGCTCTCCATCATTCGCACGCACGTCACCACCACCGATTCGTGGCTGCATGTATTCCAGAAGGTGCCGCAATGTTGGAAAGTCATCGAGTGAAAGCTCATCGTCTGCCTGAAGGTCATACTTCTGGCCAATCTCGCCAAACAACTGCGCTTTCCGAATACTATCGATGCCAAGATCAGCTTCAAGGTCTGCATCGAGTTCAACAATCTCTCGTGGATACCCGGTCTGCTCAATGACAAAATCAATCAGGAATGATTCAACTTCCAAAATTCCTGCCTTAGGAATCGCAGGCATCTCACTCCGTGAATTTGGCTGAGAAAGGGCTGAGGGCACATCAACGATCGAGGCTCCTGCTCCGCGTGGTTTTGAAAAACCGTTTTGTGTTGGTGCACCCTGTCTCTGGCTGGAATTACGAGCACTCGCAACGTAGTCAAATCGTGCCGCATGGGTACCATTGCGACTTGGTGGCGCTTCTGCTTTTGCGACTGGCTTCAACGCCTGTTTTTCTCTTCCCCCTGCAGCTGCGTCGCGATTGCGTTCTCGCCGGCGAGCTGTTGCATCAAATCGAGATACATCACCGAATGACTGCGAATTAGTTCCATGTTGAGCACTCGCTCCTGCTTGTACAGCACCTGCGGACAGCCCCAATGTATCCTGCAATCGGGCCATCTGTTCCGCTGACGTTCGGCCTCTTTGGTCAAACTGTACGATCGTAATGTCCCGACAGTCAGCAAGGATACGACGCACTAAGCCAGACAAAACAGCTCCTGGCCCTACTTCGACAAATGTCCTGACCCCTTGCTCGTATAATTGTTTCACAACCTGAACCCACCGTACTGTCTCGGTCATTTGTCGAACAAGACTCGTACGGACTGTTGCTGGTGTCGACAGGACATTGAGTGTTGTACTACTCAGTATTGGAAACTGAGATTCTGTAATTGGTAACAAGTCCAACGTCTGTGATAACTCTGCTGCCGCTCTTTTAAGAAGAGGGGTATGAAACGGACTCGGTACCGCCAATCTTTTTGCTCGTGTCCGTGTTGGCTCAAGAAGCAATTCGACCGCATCAATCGCTCGCGAAGTACCACCAACAACAGTCTGTTCTGGAGCATTTTCGGCACATCGCCACACAAGTGAATCAAATGGCTTGATCGCAGATTGAACAACTTCTGCACCGGCTAAAATGGAAAGCATGGCCCCGTCAGGTGGGCCGTGTTGTTCAACTGCTTCTGCTCGAGCCTTTGTGGCTTTAAACCCAATATCCTCTGACCAACATCCGGCAGCTGCAAGCGCTGGGAACTCACCGAAAGAATGGCTAGCGATGCAATCTGGGTGAAAACCCATTGCCTTGAGAACCTTCCAGGCAAACAAGTCACCGAGGTACATTGCCCATTGCGTTTCCCAGACACCGGAGCCCATCTTGTTTGGACTCTTCCACGCTACTTCAGCAAGTGTTGGGGCTTGGCACGAACGAGCCAGCTCATCAAGCTCCGCGAGAACGACTTGTCCTTCTGGGGTTTCTTTTGCAAGCTCTTGGAACATGCCCGTGTACTGTGAGCCCTGTCCCGGAAAGAGTGCGGCAATACGCCCGGCATTCGCTTGTGCTCGCGTGTTGTTCTGTAGTTCAGGCAACATTGAAGAGCTGTGCCTTCCTTCCTTCGAGAGAGACAGGCCATTGTCGAGAACGAGATGGCCAATAAGATCGTCATTCACCTCTGTCAGACTTCCCGCTCTGTAGCCATCTGTTGAAGCAACTGGCAACGGACGTAATTTTGATGAAACCCGAAGATGATCTAAAACTGTTAGTTCATCTGATATTGAACCTGCAGCTGGAAGGCTTCCCGAGCGAACAGCTTTCATTAACTTCAAAACGCCTGCGGCTCCTGCTGCAGCACCGAGGTGACCGATTTGTCCATCCAACGAACTCACCGGATGTACTGATTCAGTGTCCACTCGTGCGGTGAGTGACTTCAGCACCTCTTTGTCTCGTTCAGGGTGGGCAACACCAGAGTATTCAGAAGTGACAACAGCCTCATGAGGCAACTGCGTCGACTCAGAAACACCATCCATTACTCGAGCAGCGGTTACCTCCGGTTGCTCACCAGCGGAAACACAAACATCACGAATGACGCCATGAATTGTGTCGCCTGCTGCCTGGGCATCCGAGAGCCTCTTCATCACAAGTACAACAGCACCCTCTCCCGGAACACGTCCCTCACCGTCAAGATCAAGAGCGGTTCTGGGATGTGATGCAAGACTCCCTCGTAGGGAAAGCATTTCGTAGGCAACGAGATCGAGGTACCGCTGTCCAGCTGCACAGAGAACGGCATCATTACTCCCGTCGCGCAGCATATCAACAGCTGCTGCAATTGCTGTTGTCGATGAACAGTCACCAGCATCGAGCGCAAGTGCACCGCCCATAAGGTTAAAAGATTTTGTCAGGCGACTTGCTAGCGTACTACTCGTAAAGCTTCCGGTTTCATCGACAAGTGCAGGGAATCGCTCGAGCACTTTTTTCTCATAGGCTGAGAGCACCTCAACAATCTGCGATTCACTCAGACCATGCCGTCGCAATAAATCGGTAAGAATCACCGCTGTTTCAGGTAGACGCAAACCGATTTGAAGATCGTGAGAGAAGTCACCCCCAAACATGGTGCCTACGACAACACTTACCCGTGTCCTATCCCACGTTTCATTTTTCAACCCGGCACCAGCCAGAGCAGCATCAGCTGCTTCAAGGAGCATGAATTGCAACGGGTTCGCAGCGGCTATCTGCTTTGGCGGAACCTTGTGCCGTCGCCAATCATACTCAAAACCTTCGACAAAACCGCCCAAACCAGCCATGGCATGCCATGACTTCGGACCCGTTGGGTCGATCGCTCGCTCAAGACTCCATCGTTCTGGAAGTACCGCCTGAATCGCAGAGCGACCTTCCGCAAGCATTTTCTCAAACTCTGAAACCGATAGCGCACCTGGTAACACACAACCGGCACCAACAATCGCTATAGGTTCATCACGAACCAACTGATTCCTTCCTCCTGCGGGTCGCACCGCCTTCACACTCTCGACATGCTCTGCAATCGCAAGGTGTACGTTGAGACCGCCGATGCCAAAGGCATTGACTGCAGCAAGCCGGGGCTTCCCGTCTTCTCGCCGCTTCCATTTCTCTGTGCTTTTCGGCACACGAAATGGGCCATCTCTCCAGTCAAAGTCGTCATTCAATTCATCAGCTGTCGTTCCCGGTGGGATCAGATTGTGTTCCATCGCCAGAACAACCTTCACAAGACTGGCAAGGCCAGCCGTCTCAAGCGTATGCCCTACGTTTGCTTTCACACTCCCGATGGGCACTTTTTTATCGGGCGGAATGTGTTGCGAAAGTAATCCCGCGAGTGCACCTAACTCAGTAGCATCACCAACTTGCGTGCTCGTTGCATGTGCCTCGATGTATTCAATTTCTGACAGATCTTCTTTCTTAGGGTAAGCCCGTTGAACCGCCAGAGTCTGACCTTCTTGCCGAGGGGCCCAGAGACTTTTCCCTTTTCCGTCACTCGCGACACCAATACCACGAATGACAGCACGAATACGATCTCCGTCCTCAACAGCTTTCGACAACGTCTTCAGTACAAGTGCGACATATCCCTCAGCGGTCACCAAACCATCTGCATTTTTCCCAAAGGGGCACGAGCCCTTATTGCTGACAGATTGCGCCGCAGAAAAAAGTACGAGACTGTCTGACTTGCAATATGACGCTCCGCCGACGATTGCCTGGTCAATACTTCCCGCATTCAATGCACGTGAGGCAATCGCAAGGGCCTGTAGAGAAGAAGCACATGCCGCATCAACAACAAGATATGGTCCTTCCAATTGAAGTGCTTCACGAACAAGCCGAGCTGCATCAAGAGCGCTTAGCGCAATCGGCCGTCCTGCTTTTCGCCCCGGATACCTTCGACGCACTGCAGCCGTGACATCCTCGGACACTCGTGCTACCGCATCGTCTCCGAGGAGTTCTCGTGCAACATCGACTTCATGAAGGAGATGTGCCGCTTCATCAATACGGGTCGAATACACATAATCACCAACCGCTGCGCTTCCCCCTGTATGACCAACATACACTCCTGTCCTGGAATGCTTTGGCATAGCAAACGGATCTAAACCTGCATCACGACATGCTCGTGAAGCTACTTCAAGAAACACCTGGTGAGCGATGTCATAATGTTTTTTATGATCATTCGTAAGTGGGCAGACAGATTGATCAACTGGTCGGCTAGAGATAAGCCCACCCAACTCCGAGTAACTCTTGCCAATGGTCCCTTTTTCTGTTGCGAAATAAAGATCGCGGTTTAAGCGATCTGCAGGAAGACTTCCCCATGCCGTTGCTCCTTGAGCAACAAGCTTCCAAAACTCATCAAGTCCATCACCCCCTGGAAGTCGACACGACATACCAACAAGCGCGAGTGGTTCCTTCAACACTGTTTTTGCCTCATTCCAATTGTAAAAATTTGTATGATCAAAAAACTATTTTTTTTAAGACGCAAACCGGGTTGCGGTGGGGACTTTTCGTAACGGCTAGAGCACTGATAAAAGCCCCATCTCCGGATGGACAGCAACGTGCACAGAAAGTTATGCAAGGAAGATCGTTTCACGAAAAACACCATGGATTCAAGACTCGTATGAACGAACTATGGGAGCACCCCATCCATGGGTTCGGACACGACGCAACGAAGGACGCGTTAGCGACGTCTGGCCACATCGTGACCAAAAGCCAACACATCTTTCAAAAACGGCGGTGAAGTGGTGAAAAACACGCACTTCTACAGTTTTTAGTATTGATCCACAATTTTCAGAGTCAAGAATTGGTTCTGACACCAAAAAGATGCTGATGGACCGGCCTGAAACTGGCTTGTTCACCTAAAAAAGACTCAAAAGTCCATGCAAACCCACCCCTCACCGAACATTTCGAACGATGGCACGTCGACAGCCAAGCCTGAACAAAAGAAACACTCGTTACGATTGTCACCGTTCGATGTTCTCATGCTGCTCGATGAGCGACCTGGTTATCCAATGTGTTTCTTCATCGAGACACATCTTTCGGGAGATTTCTCGATCCAGCGTCTCCGAGCTGCAGTAGAGACTGCCATTGAACGCCACCCAAGACTGCGCTCGCATACTCAGCACAATGAGCAGGGTTGGCTCTGGACTCCGAGTGACAAACTTCCCCAAGTCGTTCAACTTCAATGCATCGAAGATCGAGAATCACAAGCGATTGCATTCCGGCCCTTTAATATTCGTCAGGAACCTGGAATACGATTCATCGTTATTCCTGAGGGGAATCAGCAATGGAGCATTGTTCTTCAGGTACACCATAGTGTCTGTGACGGTCTCGCCGCACTTGAATTCCTTGGGGACATATGGTCGCTCTATCACGGAAATGAACCAACTGAATTCCAAACTCACTCAAGAAGAAAAAATATTCAGACTGATTCAGATAATGATGACAATCCGAATACCAAAGAAGATCATCAGCACGCCCGCCAAACAATTGCGTTTGCAACGTTTCGACCATCGAGCATCACGTCATCAAGCAATACAAAGAAGATTCCAAACTCCAGGAAACCATTCCAGTCTTTCACCCTGCCAACAACACTTGTGAAAAGTTTGCGACAACGGGCAAGCCAGTCTGGTGCAACCACAAATGACATCATCGTTGCCGCCTCAATTCTTACTATTTATGAATGGAACAGAAGACAAGGAAACGCAGGCAAGCGTATTCGTATAACAATGCCAGTGAGTCTACGACCTCCTCGTGACAGGCAGCCAGCAAGCAATCAAATTGGCTACGCATTCCTTGATCGTCATCCAAGCCAGTTACATGACCCGCAAGCCGTTATTACATCAATCGCCGAGGCCAGCCGCTGGATTCAACACTCAGGTGCGGCCGGAATGTTTCTTGTCGTGCTAGGCATATTTCTCAAGCGCACGTGGCTGCTTCGACTTATCACACGGCTGCCCACATGCTTCTCAACAGCCGTTGTAAGCAACATAGGTAATGTTCAGAGCCGAATGAGAGCGAACGTCCCGAAAGCAGACGGCTGCACTAATCCAGGAGGACTGATCATCACAAACATTACAGCAGTCCCACCGGTTCGCCCCGGAACTGCTTTAAGCGTTGGCATTACTGCATACTGCGGCCAACTCACAATCACGACCATGATCGACTCGAGCCAACTTGCACCAGATGACGGCATCGAACTGACTGCACTTTTACAGTCACAAATCGAAGGCTTCGCCATTTAAAGAACCGTTACGACAAACTACACACAGACTTTTTGTAACCTGCCGAAAACCGCTGGCTCTAAAAACATCAAGACCGCTTGTACCACTCCTGCCGAATGGATGAACCATATGGCCGAGGGCCGGTTTGTAACGGTCAGGATACCCTGAGAATCTGAACGTCACCGACTTCCTATCAATCAACCGATCCCATGTGTATCGAAAGAGAGGTGGAGAGGATGCCATGGCCGGCCGTCCCAGCCTCAGAGGAGAATACGAATGGCGAAAGATACTTGGCGAGTTGTGACACAAGGCCGCAACGGCGAACTCATTATTCACGACTTCGATAAAGCTGAAGATATTCCAACCTCGCATCTGCAGGTTGGTATCGATGACTGTAGCACTGACCTCGAACTCAGGGGTGCACCAGTCTTCCGTTCACTTGTTGGCCCGATGCCCGAAGGAAAAAATGTCATCCGCTACGAGACTCCCGAGGTCTTTGAGATGCTGACAAAAGAATGGGCAATACCAAAGGCTCCAAAACGGCGATCACGAAAAAAGAAGACCGCAACAAATGGCTGAGACGATTTTCGCAAAGATTATTCGCCGGGAAATACCTGCCCGGATAGAGCATGAGGACGAGTTGTGCCTTGCGTTTCATGACGTTTCACCACAGGCCCCAACCCATATCCTTGTCATTCCAAAAAAGCCACTACCTAGTCTCGCTGAAGTGACCGACGCAGACACCCCTCTGCTCGGCCACCTCATGAGAGTGGCAACAGATATTGCAACCAAATTGAATCTCATCAACGGATATCGTCTCGTGGTGAATTGCGGGACGGACGGTGGCCAATCGGTGAATCACCTGCATATTCATTTACTTGGTGGGCGATCACTCGGCTGGCCACCGGGATGACGGCTCGACTGGGTGCCAGTGCCAGTGCCAGTGCCAAAGCCAGTGCCAAAGCCAGTGCCGGCCCCGACTACTGCCACCAACTTCGGACTCGATTGAAGAATCCATCATCCTCTTCAGTGGCCTCGTCCTCTGCCTTCACCTGTCGTTCTTCACGTCGGGCAACCCGCCGCGCAACTCTCTTGGACTGCTCGTCACTAACCGCTGCCTGAAGAAAACGTGGCCAGTACCCCTCGAGCCTAGAGAGCACCCGTGCCGTGGCACCGTCTGCGAGCTCACTTTCCATCTCGTTGAGTACTCCATGGAGTTCATTTTGCTGCTCCTGATTGAACACCAAATCGTAGACTTCGAGCTCATCAATTTCGACGACACCCGGACCAAGCATATCGAATCGTAAACGCAGTGATTCATTTGGGTCGCTGGGAAGGTCGGTCACCTGTAAAACAAAGCGATTCCATCCTTCTTGCAACGGTCGCCCACCGGCCGCTGCGCCAACTGGTGCAAATCGATAGTACTGTTCGCCACTATCAACTCCTTCAACGGCAATTCGTAGCGGCGGCTGAGGCACAGATGGGGGCAGTCGGAGCCAAACCGCAACACTTAAGCGACCCGTCTGCGGCGGTTGAAATGGATTACTTCGCACCGTCGCAAGACTACCAACTGATGTCATACGAATCGCCTGATTCTTTTCATCATCACCGGCTATTGGCGAGACCGCTTCAACCAGCTCGAGCTGCCCACTGGCGGTTTCAACAACCTCCCAGCCAGTCACACCATTACCCAGACTTGGCAGGTCGAATCCTGGATTATCAAGCACCAGAATCTGAGGAGGCGTCTCGAGTACTGCCTGACGTTGCCGTAAGTCAGCCACACTTTCCTCAATTGAACGAACCGCATCCTCTTCAAAATGCACTGCCCCCGCGAGTGGGTGGGCATTTGCTGCTGAGCGATCCAACCGGATAACCCGAAGGCTCCAAGGCATGAGCTCAACCTTAAGCTGATTGTCAATCGTTGACAGTGTTTGTTCTGTGATGACGTCCACTCCGGTTGCAGCGGCGCTTAGACTCAAGTTGACCTGCGCCGCCATCCGACTCGCATTTCCTACCAACAGCCAGGAAGCGTCATTACACTGAACAAAACGAACTGGAAAATCAGCTGGCACGCCCTCTACAGATTGCATGTCTCGCACAGGAAAAGACAGAAATGCCTGCCGAATAGCAGTGTCACTCATCGTCAATTCAGCCCAACGAAGCGACTGATCAAAAACGACTTCTGCATCAGCAGTCGCCAGACCAAGAAGCAATGACTCCTGTCGCTTTGGTCCACCGCTCACCGCGTGCATGACACTCGGAACCGAAAACTCTGAAGCATCAAACGGCCCATGTGGAATGACAGCTGAAATGTCTACCTGTTTTGGCTGCTCGATCAGAACAAGACCTCTTCGTGAAGCACGGCGTTCCCAAGCAGACATCGAAGTTGATTGATTCACCGTTGCAATCGTTGCAGCACCTATGCCGTCTTCCGTTGCAGTATGAAGCCGGGGCGCAACGAACACGGCATTCTTTGGGCGAGTCAGTGCTGCTGGATCAAGGCCAAGCTCATACAACACCGCCTGATCATGGGGCTGCCCCGCAACAACTGGCTTCAATCGTTCAGCAACTGAACCTGTAAACATCAGGGTCGTTGGCATGATGTAGTAATTCCAGTTAGCCTCAGCAGCCACGATACGGGCGACACCCTGATGAAGCATCGCTATCTGCTCCGCACGCCACGCCAGCCATGCCGAACGCAATTCTCCCTCGACTGCTGCAGCTCGAGTCACAAACCGATTGGGGCCTGAATCATGAAGAACAGTTTTTCCCTGACCTGTCTCCTGCACAAACCTCAGAAATGTTGTGTCATCGAGCCCCCAGGCAACACCCGGAAGATGAAGCCATCCTTTGGCAGAAAGTTCCAAAGCGATTCCATCTACGACCCCAGACCCTCGTAGCCGCTCAACAAGCTCGGCAACAACATCAAGCACTGCAGCCTGTACCCGAGGATCAAGAATATTGTAATGGCGACCGACTAACGTCTCAGAGGCGTCACGAACCTCACCGTCACGACCCAAGCAAAGGAGACCCGGCTTACAGTTATCCTGACCAAGGAGGCTTTCTATTCGAGGATGAATGCCATCAAACCGAAGCGTTGGAACCAACCCCATACCCGCCTGCTCACTCACTCGACACAGCAATGCAAGGCGGTTTTCCTCATCAAACGAAGGATCACCTGCCCCGCCTTCCCATCGTGGTCCCCCAGCAGTCAGGTCGGACTGCCAAAGACTCGCTCCGCCAGCGTAGACGTCAACTGCCAAACCGGTAACTTGCTGGCTCTTGAGACGCTCAGCGGTCTGCCACAGTTCATCGTACCAGTGAACCCATCCAGCAGGCTGGCCCACATCTCCTTCGCCACTTGCCTGCGTACCCGTCGCCTCGCGTGGCACTGGCGCAAAGATCCGACGTTCCCCGTAGCCACTCACCGGCAACGTCGAATCACTCATCTTTGCTGGTCCACGATACACAGTCACCCGACCGACCGTGGCCGTCTGATGACGCGATGAGTTACTGATCACAAGCAGCGGTGACTGAGTTCGAGGCCAGAAAACAAAACGGTGCCGACGAAGCACTGCTGACGAACCAGCAGGTGGTCGTGGCACCTCAAAGCCACCGTCATGCCGAACTGAAATAAGCGTATCACCAGAGCTCTGCTCAAGAACTGATAAACCAACTGCTACATGCTGGTCGCTGGGGTAGGCAATCTCCACGGCATGCGGCCGACCAGGTACAGCGTCGGTAATCACAATCCCTTCCCAGGTAGGCACACCCGAAGCACTCATCGGTGGCAGTCGAAGCATCGCGCCAAGTTGATGAGGCTCAACCGTCGAGTGTCCTGTTGAAAGGAGACCACTAAACCTCGGCAACAGACTATCAACAGAAGGAACCTTGGGCAGACCAGGCATCGGTACTTTTGGTAGTGACAACGATGGGATTCGATCTGCAGCTTCACCTAGTGATGGCATCGGCATCGCCGGTAACGAAATTCTCCTCATCGATGCCATCGATGCTGCTGCCTGGCCAGGTAATCGCCGTAAGCGCTCATGCAAACGAGGACTCCCTGGGTCGAGTTCATAGACCAACTGCCACGACTCTTCACCTGCCGCACTCGATAGCGTGCTGTTTGAAGAAACTACAAATTCTTTTGTGGCTGACGCCAAAGTACGAGACCATCGCAGGCTCCCTTGTTCAATGGCTTCAAGCTGCAACTGATACACACCAGGAACCGAAGGAACTCCACATTCAAAAACAACCGGCTGCCATTCTTCCAGCACGATCCCCTCAGCTGGTGTCGCTGAATCAAAAGGTACGAGTGGCTGAGATTGAGTCTGTAGTTCTTCCCCGGTACGAATATTTTTCAATGCGAGGCGAAGTTCGACACTCCCGTATCCGGCCGCCCTGGTTGGCAGTAATGGATGCACATCGACGCG
>WLWH01001031.1_pt1 | contig 20150 bp, 22 predicted proteins | sample 6712741 | NCBI WGS metagenome assembly WLWH01 (sample SAMN12718694, study PRJNA515312) | sponge metagenome | isolation source: marine sponge | host: Mycale hentscheli | place: New Zealand: South Island, Marlborough, Capsize Point | collected 2003-05-01
TTTTATTTTTTTTTGAATTTAATAATTCTCAAATCCAAAATTAAAAAATAAGTTAGATAAAAAATAAGACATTCTAAAACCATATAATTTTATTTCTGTATCATAAATATTTACAACTGTATTTATAATTTGGTCGTCGTCGTCTTCGTCTTCGTTTTTTTGGTCTAATGTTTTATAATCGCCGTCCATATATTCAAAATCGTTTATTAATTCTTTTATCATTGTTGCGGTGGGGTGGGTTAGTCCTTTATTTTCATACATAATTTTATTAATCATTTCAAGGGGGAGAACAGAATTAATCGCTGAGAAATCCATTATATATTATTTGTTTTTTTTACTTAATTATATAAAGTATTATTTTTTTAAGTGGTTTTTTTAAAATAATATATTAATTAAATTTTCTTCAATTTCATCATTATATTCATTAATCAATAATTTTATATGGTTTAATTCGTCTTCGTGTTGTTTAATTTTAATTAATAAATAATTTAATATATTCATTTATTTAATAATTTATTTTTTTTTTTTAAATAATAAACAATATCAAAAAAATTATTTTTAGTCAAATATAAAATATAAATTTCTTTACTCATAATATATAATGGATAATTTAAGATTAATAATTGATGAAACAATAGACGATTATCACGGTGAAGGATTAAAAAAAAAATTAAATAAATATAATAAAACGGGATTTTTAATTAATACCGATATAAATAAAAAATTATACGGTGGAGCAAAAAAACGGAAAAGAACCAAAGAACAAATTTTAAAAGAAAGAGCAGAAGAAAAGAAACGAAGAGAAGAATATAAAAAATTGACCTTAGAAGAAAGATTTGAAAAAATCGGTCAAGATATAACAGACGAATATATTAAATCAAAACCACAAAGAAAACAAAACGAATTAGAAAGAAATTTAAGGCAAGAAGCATATAATATTGATAAAGATATGACGCAAGACGAATTATATAATTTTTTACAATCAAAGGGAATAAAAAAACCAAAAGGACTTAAACCAATCCCTATAATGGATATTAGATTCGTAATTAAAAAAAAAATAAAATGTATAACTGGTTATAAATCAAAATTTAAAAAAGATTTAGAAAAATTTAAATTATTAATAGAAACAAAGGCACAAGACAACATTAAATTGAAAAGTGTAAAAACGAGAGAAGGTGTTATTAAAAAAATAGATGAATTTAACGAGAAATATTGTGTTAAAAATTTGAATAAAATGGATAGACCGACTTTAAAAAAAATAGCAAAAAAATTTAATATAGTTATAGATGATAGTATAAGGGGTAAAGCACCAAGAAGCACAACTGGAAACCCTTTAAAACCTTTACAAAGTTTAACTGGTGTAAAAACATTTTATACAGATAAACAACAACAAGAATTTATTAAAAGTCAAAAATTTAAAAAAAATCCATTTGAAATAACAGTAAAAGATATATATAAAAAAAAAGCAGATGAACCTTTAACCCTTACGCCTAAACAAAAAAAATTTATTGAAAAAATGATATATAGCAATAATCGTGGGGGAATTGCTTTTTGGGGTGTTGGAACTGGAAAAACTGTATTAACTGTATTAAGTATAAAATTATATCTTCAATATTTTCCATTTTCAAAAGTAGTATTTATTGCCCCGAGTGCTTTACTAGCAAATTTGGTTCAAAAATTATATGAATTTGGATTAGATATACGAGATAATAGAATAGAATATTTTAGTTTAGATAAATTTAGTCGTTCAAGTGGTAAAAGAGACGGAATATGTCAAAATGCCTTATTAATTATAGATGAAGCACATAATTTAAGAACAGAAATAGGAGAAAAGAAAGGAAAAGATAAGGAAGGAAATCCTATATCTCGGGGAGTTGGTGGAAGAGCAAAGGCAATAATTGATAAATGTTCTCCATTTGTTGCGAAAGTATTATTATTAACCGCTACGCCCTTTGTCAATACTCCTTATGATATTGAAAATTTACTAGCAATGATAGACGGACGTAATCAATTAGACAGAAAAAACTTTGATAATATAACAAGTAATAAAGAAACAAGCGCCGATTATTTTAAATTAAGAGTTTCATTTTTTCAAAGGTTATTTGATAATAGCGATTTTCCTAAAAAAATAGATAAACCGCCATTACTGGCAATTATGAACGAAGAAGAAGAGAGAAAAATGGATTTAATCTTAAATAGTGATGACCCCGCCGTAAAGGCATATTATGGAGAAGCAAGGCAAGGAAGTAATACAATAGGACAAGGGAAAAAATTAAAAAAAGTTATTGAAACGATTGAAAATTCTCCAAATTCACAAAATATAATATATGTTGCGTTTGTTGATAATGGATTAAATAAATTAGTTGATATGATGATTTTAAAAGATATGTCTTACGCTGTAGTAAGTGGGGCGGAAGGGGCATTAGAAAAACAAAAAAGCGTAAGCGATTATAACACGGGGATAGTTAATAATATGATAATTACCAAAGCGGGGGCGGAAGGTTTAGATTTAAAAAACACTACTAATTTATTTGTGGTTGATATGCCTTGGAATGAAGCAACACGCGAGCAAGTCATAGGGCGTGGTATTCGTTATAAATCTCATATATCATTACCGCCTAATAAAAGGTTTGTGAATGTATATAATGTATTTTTAATTAAAAAAAGCGAACAGAAATATATTGATAAAATAAGTAAAATTAAAGATGATAAACAATTTAATTTAATACTTACTCAATTTCGTATAGACCAAGCAGAAACAAAAAAAAAAGATAAATCACAAGGAAGTGGATTAATTGAAGGTAAAAAAGATTTTTCAAAAAAAATAAAAAAAATATTAAATAAATATGGAAATAATAGAATAGTAGAATTAAAAATAGGTAGAAGACCATTAAGCAATTATATAAATAAAGCGTTAAATTTATTATCATTAGGAAAATGGGAAAAATTAAGAAATGAATTTTATACTGATAAATTATTTCATATATTTTTAGTTATAGAATTAGATAATGGAAAAATATTAAGTTTTGAAAAAAATGATATTGTAAATTTAGATTTTGATGAAAGATGTAATTTAAAAAATGTTGATTGTTTAGATATTGAAGATTATGAAGGTAATTTAAGATTAGAAGAATTAATTAAAATACCATTGGACGAAATGGGAAAAAATAGATATTTTCCATATGACCCCTTTAAATTAAATTGTGGTATTTTCATAGAAGATATATTAAGAACATTTGATTTATATAATAATGAAATTAGAGATTTTTCTAAACAAGATTTAAACGAAATTATTTTAAGATTGCCTAATTATGTAAAAAAAGTAGCAAGAATGATAACAGATTTTACCGCTTTTACGAAAAGGGGCGGAGCGGAAGAATTCGTTTTTATTAGTGATGAAGACAGAGCAAAAGCAAAAGAAAAGGGAATAAGTAATCAAGAATTATATAAAAAAAGTTTTAATAAACATAGTGCTGGTTTAGTTCGTCAAGATTTACAAATGCCTATGGGTATAACAATAGATATATTATTATTTGTAATGAGTAAATCTAAACAATATGTAATAAATTCATTTGAGAAATGGTTAAAAACTATTCCACATTTTGAAGACGGTATAAGTAAATTAGAAAATAAAATTATGGATAAATTAGAAAAATTAAAAAATCCAACCGAAGAAGATAAATACGAAATATATGAAGAAGAGATGAAAACAATAATTAAAAAAGGTGATAAGATAATAACAGAAGGGAATATATTTAATAGTCGTGTTTTATCTGTTTTAGAAAAATCAACAATAGATACAACAAAAAAAGCAGAAAAATATGTAAATAAAAAATTTCAAGAATATTTTACACAAGATAAAGAAATAGAGAAATTATATAATTTAAGTGGTTTAAAAAATGATGATAGACAAGATATAAAATTTTTAGAAGGAACTGCGGGAAATGGTAATATAATACAATATATTAAAAAAAGACATTTAGTTATGGATTTTAGGGCGACAGAATACAGAGAAGACAACAGAAAATTATTAAAAAAATATATTAAATCTGTTGGAATGGATATTGATGAAGTTTTATATAAAGAAAATAATTTTTTGAATTTACAAACAAGTGATACTTTTGAATATTGTTTTTTAAATCCCCCTTTTAATTTAGACCCTTCAATAGAAAAAATATTCACTCGTAGAGTATATGATATAGACTTTATAAAAAAAGCATATACACTATTAAAAAAAGGTGGTGTATTATGTGCTATATTATACCAACCACACACTAACGAAAAAGTAAAAGATAAAATTTTAAAAGAAAACGCAATATGGTTAAAAAAACATAGTGAAAAAATAATTAACGAAAACGCCCTATTTGAAGAATGGTTAAGCAAAAAAAATAAAAAAATACCGATTTCAATTGTTAAAATTGTAAAAAAAAATGACGATGAAGACAATGATTTAATAACTGAATTAAACAGATTAAATAAAGAACAACCAAAAGAATTTCCTAAATGGAATAAAAAAGGAGAAATCGTTAAATTTGATTTAGAAACGACCGAAGATTTACCCCCGCCCCCCGATTTTTTATTAGATGAATAAGCGAAACAATACCGAATTGAAAATTCATAAAAAATGTTAGAAAATAAAAATATATATATTAATTATACAAATATTATGAACCCTTTAATATTAGAATTATTAAACTCGTCAAATATAAAAATGGATAGTGGCGGGTCTCATTGTGGCGGAAAATATGGCGGAGCGTTAGGAAGAGAAGAGTTAAGAAAAATTTTAAAAACTCATACCGTATCAAGTTTAAAAAATGAAATTAAAAAAATCAAAAAACGGAAAAAATTCAATATTAGTGGAAAAAAAAAAAATGAACTTATTGAATTTATGATAGAAAACGCCGACGAATTTGACTATATGGAAGCGTATGGAAAAATACCAAAATATAATAAAGACGATGATTTAGTCGTTGAAGATGGCGAAGAATACGGTTTTAGTGCGAAAAAAGAAAAACCAAAAAAAATTAAATTAAAGAAACCAAAAGAAAATAAAAAAAGAAAAGCAACAGAAGAAGACGACGACGAAAAAGAAAAAGTAAAAAAATTTAAACCAAAACCGCCCAAAAAATCTGCTTCTAAAAATCCAAAAGAAGATAGTGATTACGAAGAAGAAGATGAAGAAGAAGCAAAAATCCAAGAAAAAAAAGACTTTTATAAAAAAATGAAACCACGAGAAAAAATTAAAATAAAGAAACCGAAAGAAGATGAAGAAGACAACGAAAATAATGATTTATTAAAAAATATTATGAAAGTTGGAGCAGTTGGAGCAGTTGGAGCAGTTGGAGCGAAAAAATTATATGATAAATATAAAAAATCACAAGAAAAGAAAAAAAAATATATGCTAGATGGAGAAGACGGAAAATTAGATATAGACGAAATAATTAAAGAAATAGAAATAGAAAAAATTAAAGAAAAAAAACAAGACGAAGAAGAAAATAAGAAAAGAAATAAAAAAATAAAAATAAAAGTGAAGAAACAGAAAAATAGAGATAGTGTTAATTGGTGGGGTGAAGGAAATTTACCTAATGGAGATATGACGCAAGATTTTGAAAAATTTAAAAAAGAATGGGACGATAGCGGATACGATGTAATAGACAAAAGACCAGTATTAAGTGATACTGATGAAGAAATAACAGAAGATAAACCAACAAAACAAGATAAACCAACAAAACAACAAGCAAAGCAAGAAGATAATAAAAATTTTGAAGATATAAATTGGGTTTCTTCTAATCCTTTACCCTATGAAGATATAATACCACAACAAGAATTAAATAAAGTAGTTCCAAAAAAAATAAAATTAAAAGTATCTCCTAAAATTGATATTCCTAATAGTGAAAAAAAACCAACTAAAAAAATAAAATTTAAACCAACCAAATATTATGGAGATAAAATACCATTAGGAGAAATACCAGTAAAAAAAATAAAAATTAAATTACAACCTAAAACAATAGAAGGAAAACGAATGGAAATAAAAGAAGACCCGCCAAAATTACAATTAGAAAGAACAATTCCAAAACCTAAAAAATTATTTCCACCAGAACAACAAAAAAAAATATTTAATCAAATTGACTTATCATTAGTCAAATTATTAAATGATATTGAAGCGGTTGATAAATCAATAATAGAGAATAATGAAAAAGAAAAAATATATAACGGTCATTTAAAAATATTAAAGGGTTATTATAATGAGTTTGGAGAAGTGAGAGAGAATTTAAATGATGATGTTATTGAATTAGTATTAAAAAATTTAAATTTAGTTAGTGATGAATTACAGAAAAATATGAAAAAATTAGAAATTGATAAAAATAACGTTCTTATAAATGTTGTTGAAGATGATATTAAAGAAAAACGAAAAGAAAGAATTAAAAGTAAATTAATGAAAGCATACCCTACAAAATATGATATTCAAGGAGTAGAAGACGCAATTAATACAAATCCACAATTACCACCGCCACCCGATATTTTTTTTCAAGAAGATTATATTAACGAATTAAGAAAAGAAGAAGAAGACAAAATTAATAATATGGATAGTGAAGAAGAAGAAGAAGTTGAAAAAGGAATAGAGTTTTTTATTAAATATTTAAATGAATTTACAAAAGGAAAATTTTATTACGGTCTTTTTACTAAAAAATTGAATAAAGAATTACTTAATATACGAAAAAAGATTGAATACCATTTAAACGAAGATTTAGACAAAGTTTTAAAAAAAAATAATGTAAATATAAAAAAATATAATAAATTTATTGATATGTTGGAAGGGTATAAAAAAAAAAAAGAAGAAAGTGAAGATATTTTTTTTGAAGACAAAACAAGTGATGAAGATGGAATAGGATTTTTTATTAAATATTTAAATGAATTTACAAAAGGAAAATATGACGGTATGGACTATCAATTAAATAAAAAATTAATTAGTATAAAGCAAATGATAGAACACCATTTAAACGAAGATTTAGATTATGTTTTAAAAAAAAATAATATAAATACAAAAAAATATGATGAATTTATAAAAATAATTGAAAGAAATTTAGACGAAAAACCGAAAGAAAAAGAACGAGATAATAGACCAAATATATATAGTAAAGAAGGAAAAGAAGCAAGTCAAAAAAGAAGAGACAAAGAAAATATTATAGAATATATGAAAAATTTTAATAAAAACTATAATTTAAACGGAATTAAAAAATATAACCAAAAAAACCCTTTAACCATAGAAAATGCTAACGAATATGCCAAAGGAATGTTATCACTTCATAAAAGAATACAAAATACTTTAAATGATGATGGCATTTATAGTGTAGTAAATGATAATGAAGATTTATATAAAGAATATCGTAATAATGCTAAAAATTTTAATAAAAGAGTAAAAATGATAATGCGAGAAAATGTGGTTAAATCTTCAACTTCTACAAGATACGAAACAGACGCAGAAAGAGATAAAAGAATAAGGAAATTAGGAAAAGAAACGGAAAAAATAGACAGAAGAGCGAAATCTAAATCTTCGTTATTTTTATCAAAATATAAAGGAGCGCCAGTAAGCGAAAAATACAGCGTTGGAAGTGGATTAAATGGATTACAAAAATATCAAAATTATTTAAAAGATATGAAAAATCACGGATTTAACAGAAAAGAAGCAAAAGAACTATATAACGCAATTTATAAACCTAATATAAAAGCAATAAGAAAAGGAGCGGATATAATCAATAGTTATGGTGGAGACTTAAATAATCCTAATAATTGGGTAGAAGTATTATTAAATAGTGGAGTAAAAATTAATGGTGGTGAAATTGATGAGTTTTATATGAGTGGAGACAAACAATATAAAAAAGAAAAACGCCCTTTGGTATTTGATAGGAAACCATACGACATAAAAAATAATCCACCACGAACAATTAAAAATATATTAAAAGATGATAAACCGACTATTGAAAATGTAGCAACGCCTATAATAAATAATAATGACGATGACGACGAAATAGACACAACGAATTTAAGCGACCCGAGAGCGTGGGGACAAACATTTAAAAATATCGGTGAAGGTATTTATGACGGAGTAAAAACTATTGGGACGTTTGCTTTACCATTTTTGGCATTATTGTGATTTTATAAATTTCATAAATTTCCACATAACACGACCCGCCATATCATTATTTTTCATTATTGCTAGTTTTCTTATATTTTCTTTTCCGTGTTTTTGTATTAATTCGGGTAATGTTGGGGGAGTATCTTTATCAATTCTAATTAAAGGACGACAGACCTTTGTATTTTTATTACTTGAACCGCATATAACTTCTTTATTTTCGTTTAAATATGGTAAAACTTGTATCCATTTTTCTTTTCTCCATCTTCCTAAATTATTATTTATTTTTTTAGGTGTGTTATATTCTCCGCCCCTTCTTTGGTATTCTTTTTGTATCCACATAGAAGCATAGGCACTGGGAAACCTTTTAAATTTTTTTTTTGCTTCTTCTTTAACTTTTTGATATAAATTTTTATTTATGGCACTATCCATTTATAATTAATAAATATTTTAAAATTATTATATTATATTATATATATATATAAAAAATGGGTATTTGTAAATTTTGCGAGATTGAAGTTTGTGAGACTTGGTATGGGAATTGGTGTGAAAAATGTAGAAGAATTAAACATATTATAAATTTATTTACATTAGATAAAGTTATAAATGTTTTAGACAGTGTTTTAATTGTTGATGAAATAGAACAAAAAAAAAAGATTAATGAAGAGTTAAAAACTCAATTAGTCAAAAAGGAATATAGATTAAGAGAATTAAAATTAAAAACAATAATAGAAGAAGGAGAAAACGAAAAATGTGAAGTAGATTAATTTTGTAATCTTTGATTTGAATAATATTGAATAAACATTTTATATATTTCATTTACATTCATTTTTTTCATTTTATTTCTTATATATATACATTTTAAATTATGTGTTGTTTCATCTTCGGGGATTAATTCATTACATATATAACAATACATTTATATATTATATATAAATAAAATAAATTTCTTATGAATTTAATATGTATGATTAAAATTGTTAAAAGTGTTTTTTAATTTGGTAAAATTTATTTTCTATATAATATAATATATATAATGAATATTAATTTAAATTTTGATAAAGGTAAATCGTTAGGTTATATTATCGGTGGAGAATATGATGGAGAAATATTATATATTTCTATGAAAGAAGAGAAAAACAATAATAAAAGCAATAAAAAAAAAATATCTATGGACGACGAAGATATATTAATAGAACAACTTTATAAAGAAATGAAGGGAAAAGTTCCATTAAAAAGAATGGAACAATTAAGGGAAAGTATAAAAGATAAACAAAGACCAAACAATAGAGAACTTGCGAATTATTATGATTATTATGTAAAACACATAAACAAAAATAAAAATAAAGAAATTGTATTAAAAGAAGGGGATTTAAATCCTATGTTTGATATGTCGGTAGAAAGACAAGTATTTATGATTACTGGAATGAGTGGAAGTGGTAAATCAACTTATACTTCTCATCTCGTTAAAGCATATCATAAACAATATCCAAAAAATAGAATTATATTATTTTCTAATAAGGATAGTGACCCAGTTTTTGATAAATTAAAATATTTAAAAAGGGTTTTAATTGATGATGACTTAATAGAAGACCCTATCACATTACACGAATTAAAAAAAACATTAGTTATTTTTGATGATATAGAAGGTAATCCAAGTAAAAAAATAAATAACGAATTAGACAGATTAAGAGATTTAATTCTTCAACAAGGGCGAAGTTATAAATGTTCCTTTGTTTATATATCTCATCTAGCGAATAATTATAAACAAACAAGAACAATATTAAACGAAGCAAACGCAATAACAGTTTTTCCAGCAATGACAACAAGATATGCTTTAAAATATTTATTAGAAAAATATTTCGGTTTTGATAAAAGAGATATTGATAAATTGGTAAGACTTCCGTCAAGATGGATTACAATATATAAAGCACCTACGATGGTATTATATGCGAAAGGGTGTTATTTACTTAATAATTTTTAACTTTTTTACAAATTATTTTTTTTATTTATTTCATACTAAAACAAATTTAATAAAAATTATTATATAAGTATTATATATAAAAAAATGTCTTCTCAATATTTAAACCAACAATATAAAAATTTAACAGATATAAGAATTAATAACGCACAAATTGATAATAGTTTAACTTGTGGCACTGCTTCTTCATTTAATCACTCTACCTTTAACGGTAATATATATAAAACATCTGTAACAAATCAACAATTAACATCTCCAACAACGGCAATAGATGCTAATTTTAAAAAACGTCTTATTATAAATACTCAAACTTTCACAACTCCACACAGTAATAATAATTCTACTTCTTTTATTGTTAATAATTTTGAATGTAGTGGAAATGATAAAGTGGTTAGGGTTGATATACAAGAATATCTCGGTTCGGGATTACCAATAATAACTGGTAGATGTGATGTAGGTAATCAATACGAAATAACAATAATAAATATTCACCCAAGTGATAATTTAAACTCTACTTTTAGAATATCATTAGAATTATTAGAATTTATATAAAAATCTTAATAACCATCTATATTTGACTAAAAAATAAATAAAATAAAAATTCCAACTAAATAAATTTATAAACGATGTAATAATAAATCTTACAATATAATAATACATTATGGAATATTCTTTATCTAATAATGATATATTAAATTATCTTGATAATAAATGTAGTTTTCATACTTATAAAGAATTAAAAAATTTTAATAATATTGATGAATTATTAGGAAAATATAATAAATGTGTTTTACTTTATTTAACAAAGGAAAATTACGGACATTATACCGCGTTATATAAAGTAGGTAATACAATATATTTTTTTGACCCTTATGGATATATGATTGATGACGAATTAAAATTCGTTCCAAAACATTTAAAAAAAGAATTAAACAGTGATTACAGATATTTAACAGAATTATTATATAATAGTGGTTATAATGTAGAATATAATGAATATCAATTACAAAAAAAAAAAATTGGTATAAATACTTGTGGAAGATGGGTAATATTAAGATTAATGTATCCACAAATAAGTATTGACGATTTTTATAAGTTATTTAATGAAGTGAAACATAAAATTAATTTAGATAAATTAATAACTTTGTTAATTTCATAAAATAAATATATTATAATAATATAAATGCCTTTTAAACAAGTTCAACAAAACCGATATTTTAAATTAGAAGATGAAAGAGAACATATTTATTATAATGTGAGATATAATAATGCTTTTAATGGTGTTGATAGTTCTGCGAGTGATAATACCGCAATTAATATAACAACTTCAAATATATTAGAAAAACAGAGCAATTATGAATGTGCGGTGGATTATTGGAGTATAAGGGGTCAAATTCCAGTTATGATTATGAAAATAAACGCTGGAACAAATACAGATATAAATGCTACTCCCTACGGTTTTTGTTTTAGATATGGTGGGGTTGATTACTCTCAAAATATAGTTTATACAAGCGACCAAGCGGTCCCTACATTACCAAGAAGTCCAAACGATAATAATGGTATTCAAGATTTATCAAATAATTATTATTATATTTATACATTTCAAAAATTTATAGATTTAATGAATACCGCGATAGAAGGTTCTTATAATGCTTTTAATGCTGTTAATCCGGGAATTCATTCTTCTTCTCCTTTTTTTCAGTATGAAGAAACAACTGGATTAATTAGTATAATTGCCGAATATTCTTATTCAAGTGGAAACGCTGGAAATAAAGCAGAAGTTTTTGTTAATGCTTTATTATTTAATTATATAGAAAGTATCAAAGTTTTATTTTTAGGATATAATCAACCAAATAACAAAGATTTTAAATTTGATTTCACATTAAGAAAAGGTAATAGTTTAGGATACGCAATACCACCAAACGCAATAACAAACCCGCCCGACCATATTATATTAAGTCAAGAATACGATTTAAGATATTTATGGTGTGATATAAAACAAATATTAATTACTTCTTCAAGTATTTCAACAAGAGAAGAATATTTACCATATTCAATAAATCCACAAGCGTTTAGGCAAACAGTAGATGGAAAAACAGTAAGACCCAACAACGAATTTAACCCAACTAAAACAACAGTATTAAGTTTTTTTGATATAGACTTATCAACAGATGCGAATACCGTATCGTGGCGACAATATATAAGATATGACCCTAAAATTAAAAAATATATGGATTTAGTTAATGATAGTCCATTAAATCAAATAAATATAGAAGTTAATATGATTACGGGGGACGGACGAATATTACCTTTACAAGTTCCAAGCGAAGCACAATTTAATATTAAATTTCAATTTAGAAAAAAAATTAAAAATATGAATTATAATTAAGAAAAAAATATAAATTGATAAAAATAAAATATATTGTTATATTATAAAAATAATAAAATGTCTTCAACTCAATCAATTAAACCATTGAAACTAAAAAATTGTATTGACCCACGATTAGATTGTATGGATTACATACAAAAAGAAGATTCGTGGTGTATATTTAAAGGTGCGGAAGGTCAAAATCAAGTCGTTCAACAAGCGAATTCATATTCTACTGCTGGCGTAGTTTGGAATTTTAACACACAGAGCGAAAATGTTATTATTGATAGGCGATTATACGCAAGAGTCCAATTTAGAATGACTTTTACTGGAACAAGTCCAATAGGTGTTCCCCTTTTAAATAGTGAGTTTGATGCCCCCCGTGCGTTCCCCCTTGCTTCTATTACTAATTCCCTTAAAGTTGGTATTAACGGTCAATCGGTAGAAAGTAATTATAGCGATGCTTTACAAGCGTTATTAAGATATGATTTAAGCGAACAATGTAAAAAATTAGATTTATCGGGGTCTCCTAATTGTTTAGATAAATACCAGAGATATTCCAACGGTGTTGGGTCTGTTAGAAATCCCCTTTCAACCTATCAAAATAATTCTTATGAAATTGGAAGGGGTGCTTTTCAGTTAGACTCAATAACAAATCCAAACAGTGCGGACGGCGTAACCCCTACAACTTCCATTGTAGATTTTACTGTCGTAGAACCCCTAATGATTTCTCCTATGCTTTATAAAAGTTCTCATTTAGAAAGGGGTCTTATTGGTGTTAAAAATATGGCAGTTCAATTTAATTTTAGTGCGGGACAACTTAGTAGAGTATGGTCTCATTCTGTTAATGCTGGCGTGACGATTACAAGTGCTGTTTGTTCTATTGGTGCTGGAACTACTGCCCCCCCGCAGTTATTAGTTAATTATTTATCTCCCCCGCTAATTGATATGGGAGAAATTCCAAAAAGTATTAATTATCAATATTATAAATGTGAAACATACGTTAATGATATGAATGATACATTAGTGCCTAATGCTAATAGAACCTTTACAAATAATGCGATTCAACTTTCCACTGTTCCAAGATGTATTTATATTTATGCTTCTAGACCTAATTCGTCAAAGACTTATGAAACAACAGATACTTTTTTCCGTATTAATTCCTTATCGTTGAATTATCTTAATGTATCGGGACAATTTTCGTCAATGACTATTAACGATTTATATAATATGAGTGTTAAAAATGGTTGCGACTTGTCTTGGTGTGAATGGTCTGGACTTACTAATAATATTAGTGATGCGTCTCAAGATGGTTTAGTTGGTTCGGTTCTTAAAATTGATATTGCGGATTTACATATCCCTTCTAATGTTGCGAGTGGTATGAATACCAATTCACAACTTTCATATTCGGTAAATCTTCAAAATGTTAATCAAGTTGATACAATAGGCGTTCAACTTACGACTGTTCTCGTATATGATGGATTAATGACTATTGAAAATGGAAGTATGAATACACAAGTTGGAATTATTGATAGTAATGATGTTTTACAAACTCGTGCGAATGGTTCGTGGGAAAAAGACCCTTCAAGTATGGGACAGAGTTTATATGGTGGGTCAATGTTTGGTAAAATAGGTCATTTTCTTTCAATGGGTAAAAAAGCATTAGATGTTGCGTGTGATTTAAAAAAGAATTTAGGGGGCGAATTAGTTAATAGCGGACACGGTTCAAGTGGTGGAGCGGTTGTTCCACGTAGTGCTTTAAAAAAAAGAATGTTTGAATAAGCAATAAATAAATAAGTAATTTTTTTTATAATAATATTTTATATATGTATAATCAAATGTATAAAATATTACCGTATTCTTTTAAAAGAGCAAAGGAAATAAATGTTAAAATATTACCAAGTGAAAATTTAACTAAAAAAATAGATGTATATAAAGATAATATAAAAGTTGCGTCAATAGGAGCAAAAGGTTATATGGATTATCCAACTTATACAAAATTAAAAGGTAAAGAATATGCGGATATTAGGCGTAAATTATATTATGGAAGACACGCAAACGAACCAGTAAAAGACAAAGAAGGAAATTATACCCCTTCTTATTACGCAAAAAAAATATTATGGTAAGCGAAGCAATAACCGTTAAGGTAAGAGATAATTATTATTTAAATTTTTTTCATTTTCTATAAATTCATTATATTCAAAATGTTTATTAATATCATAAGGAATATATTCATTATGATTAGTATAAATCATATCTAACTCTATATTATAATGTTCGTCAATTTCCAATATTTCTTTTTTATATCTTTTATCAATATCAAATCCTAATATACAAATAAATATGAATGAAAAACTAATATAAAAAATTAAATATACATATATTAAAATCATTATTTTTATTGTTCTATATATATTAAAATCATTCTTTTTCTTGTTCTATATATTTCGGTGGTATTTCGTTTTTATCTTTACATAATTTATATTCTAATCTTTCCAATTTTTCTAAATAACTTATTTCCATATCTTTTATACCAACATAATAAAAATATGTTGTATAAATAAAAATATATATTGGTATTATAAATAAAACCATAATTATATAATGTATGTCAATAAAAAAAAAAATGATAATAATAATTTAGAAAATGCTATAAATAATTTAAGTAATAATATTAAAACAATTCACAATGTATTAGGAGATATATTATTAAAAATTAAAATAATGGAAAAGGAAATTTTGGAAATTAAAAAAATTATAAATTCATAAATAAAAAATATATTACTATATTATAAAAAAAAAAATGTCTAAATACGGAGAAACCCACGATATATTTAATACTCATCATTTAGAAACAAAGGCAAAATTAGATAGTATTCTAGCAAAAAATACACAGATAGAAGTCAATAACGATGGTGTTGAAGCAAAACTAGACACTGGAAACGCTTCTCTTTCTTCTGTTGATGGAAAAATTACTGCGTGTAATACTGGTGCGGTCGTTGTGTCGTCTTCTTCTTTACCAAGTGGAGCATCAACAGAAGCAAAACAAGACGCTAATAACGCTTCAAACGCTTCTATTGATGGAAAAATAGTTGCTTGTAATACTGGCGCTGTCGTTGTTGCTTCTTCTGCCCTTGCTTCGGGTGCTTCTGTTAGTTCTAAACAAGACGAAATTAAAACCCTTATAACTGCTACAAATTCGGCACTTGCTGGAACTTTAACCGTATCCGCCCCCGCTGTCGTTAAATCGTCGTCTTCTCCAGTAAATAATGAAAGTGTTTTAGGTCTGTCGTCTTATACATCGAGCGAAGTAGATATTAATACTGCTAAACATATTTCTCTTATAGGAACATCAAGCGATACGGCAAACTCTCATCAATTTGACTTATTAGTATCTAATTCTTCGGGCGGTGTTTTTGTTGAAAGTTCTCACAGTGGATATTTTATTGATGGTAAATTTCATTTATTAGTTTCTAATGTTCCATATAGATATATTAAATTAAAAGTTCAAAATGGAGATACGAGCGTAAGTAATAGTGCTGATTTTTCAGTTCATCTTTTACAATCAAATTAAATAATTAATTAATTAAATTTATATATATTATTGTTTTTTCTATATTTAAATAATACTCAAATTAAAATATTATATATATATAATAAAATGACAAAAACACAAGATATTAAATACGGTAAAAAATGTGAATTAGAAATATTAAAAGAATTACATAAAACAAATAAAAATATAGAACAACATAAATGGATATTTTCCCCTATGGATTTTTTTGAAAAAGATAAAAACGATAATATTATATGTGAGTATGAATTAAAAACAAGAAATATTAATCATAATAAATACCCTTCATTGCCGTTTGGTTATAATAAATTTCGTCATTCAAGAAAACAAATTAAAAAAGGAATTAAACAAGTTTATATATGGAATTGTTTAGACGGTATTTATTATTGGGTATTATATGATAAAAAAGAACAAAAGAAAAACAATGAATATTATATTCAAAAAATACAAAATAAACAAAGAAACGAAAAAGCAGATAAAGGAATTTATATTTATACTGAATTTATAAAAAAATATAATGGAATTGAAAAAATATAAATTGATAAAAATAAAATATATTGTTATATTATAAAAATATTAAATATGTCCGCAAATTTTTTTTTAAATGACGCAATAATCCAAAATTCCAAAGGTATTAGAGTTCATACGGCAGAAGTTAATGGAAATTTAAAACTTTCGGGGAGTGGGACTGGTTTAACAGTAGATGCGGGGACAACTCTAGACGTTAATGGTCCTATGAATGTTTCGGGAGATTTAAACGCAAGGAAATTAACTTTTAACCCCCTACCAGTTCTTTATACACAAGCAACAGACGGAAACACCGCCGTGAATATTAGTGGTGCTGAAGAAAGTTTTGATATTAATACAGTTGCCTTAACAACTGCGTCGGGTGATTTACAAGCGTTTAATATTACTCATTCGGGCGTAGGTGCTAACGATATGGTTTTATTAACTCAAATTTCATATTCGGGGGTATATAATGTAAATGGCGCATTATCCGCCCACGTTGCGGGGGTTACGGCGGGAATTATTACCGTAGGGATTAAAAATTGGGGGAGTGGTAGTGCTAATGGAGCAATTAAACTACGATTTAAACTTATACACAATACGACAGTTGGATAAATAAATAATATAAGCAAAGCAATAAATAAATAAGTAATTATATAATTTTTTAAAATTACTTAAACAATTATAATTAAATAATATATAGAATTAAAATATATATATATAATATATAATGTGTAATCCTAAAATTGAAATTGATGAAATCAAACCTAAACGCCTACCAAGTTTAAAAAAAGCACAGATTAAATATTATGAAAAAAATAAAAATAAAATTTTAGAATATTCACGAAATTATAACAAAGATTATGGAAGTAAAAAATTTAGTTGTGAATGTGGAACTATAATTTCAACTTATGGAAAATTTTCACATTTAAAAAGCAATAAACATTTTAAAAATATGGAAATAAAAAAAGCAAAAGAAAACGGAACCTATACTGATGATATGAATAAATCAAATTGTAATAAAAAAATTAATTGTCCTTGCGGTGGTCTTTATTTAAAAAGAAATATGAAAACCCACCTAAACTCAAAAAAACATATTAATTTTATTAAACAAAAGGAAAATAAAGAAGTCTAATCAAAAAATACCGTAATTGGTTTTTTTTCTATTTTTATTTTATAATTATTTTCTTTATCTTTTTTTTTTATATATTTTCTTTTCTTTTTAGGTTCTATTACTTTATTATTTAATAATATTGTATTAGAATTTATATTTTTATAATTATCATTCTTTTTTAAATCTTCCATTTTTTATAATATAATAATTTATTTTTTATTTAAATATCGTAAAAATTAAATAATATATAAATTAATTAGTATTTTTTTTTAACCACTTAAAAGAATATTTAAATATCGTAAAAATTAAATAATATATAAATTAATTAGTATTTTTTTAAAATAATATATTTATTTAAAACCACTTAAAAGAATAATTCATTAAGTAATTATATAAAATAATATATTTAATTTTTCGGTGAAATTAAAAAAAATAATAATAAATAAATGAGCGATAATTACAAAATCAAAATTAAAAATACTCCAAGCGGAAAAATACAATTTTTAAAAGTTCCAAAATATAAAGTTGTAAGAAAATTAAAACAAATTAAATTATTAGGTAAAAAATATATTTATGAAAATAATAAAGATTTATCTAAAAAATTAAAATTAACAGAAACACAGACACAAAAATTAATTAATGATAGTAAAAATAAAAAGACGAGAACAAGATTTATTAAAAATAAAGATGGAGAATTTACAAAATACGATATAAGAGATAAATTACCATTATTAACGCAAGAATTTGGAATTTTTAGACCTTCTAAAACTTTATTAAAATCAAATCAAAAAATAAAAAATAATATTATATATGATAAAATACCAAAAGACCAAACCCTAACCAATTTAAATTTTATTATTTATGCCGATATTATATTCAGTGATGAATACTTAAAAAAAAAAATACCATTAAATAATTTTAAGGGAACATTAAACGAATTAACAACGGATTTTATTAATAATTATATTAGGGAATATTTTAATTTTAATGTAGGTATAAAAAATATAAGAATTGAAGCGACAAATTTTGAAACAGAAGAAAAATTCAATATTATAGACCAAGAATTATTTAAACAAAGATTATCTTTAAAAAATATTTTTAACGAAGAGATAGACCCTAATAAATATAAGGATTGTGTAGTGGATTTTATGAAAGACCAATACCCGAGATTATCAAAAAATAAAATTGAAAAATTAAGAACAACAAGAGATATTTTAAATTTTTGTAAAAATCTTAATATTAAAATGTTATGTTATGATATTAACGGTAATATAATATGTGCGAATTATCCAACTAAAAAAAATAAGGTTAAAAATTGTATATTTCGTGCTTATAATTCTCATCTTTACCCCTTAAAAAATCAAACACTAAACAAAACAAATATAAATATTGAAAATGTTGAAATGGTTGATAATGCGGAATTAGAATTAATTAAATTTTTAGATAGTGGAATATTACCAAAAAATATTTGTTGTAAAGATAATTTAATTTATTCTTTTGAGATTGGAAATACAATTTATACAGAAAATAAAGAATATAAAATATGTCTTAATTATTTAACTAAAAAAGGATTAAAGGACAAAATGAGAGCGAATATTGATTTATCTAATATATTTAAAATTTTTGAAGAAGTTTATATTAAAGAGAATATTAATTCATTTTTACCCCCTAATTATTTTATTAAAGGTGGTTTTACTTATAATAACGAAAAAATAGAAAGTGAATATATAACAATTGATAAAAATAAATGTTATGTGAATGAATTAAAAAATTTAAAATCTCTTATTTCTTGTGATTATAAAACCGCAAATATAGAAATTGAACCAAAGGAAATTATAGAACATTATTTATATATCGCTCGTCCTTATAATTCATCTATATTATTACCAAATACAAATATTTATAGTGGTGAATTTTTATTATATTGTAGAAAGGAAGGATTAAAATTTGTAATTTTGGAAGGAATAGAAACAACAAGACACGACAATTATTATAAAAATATGATTGATGATTTATATGATTTAATGGATATTCAAGATTTTAAAAAAATGGTAAATATCAATATTGGAAAATTTGAAATGTATAGTGAAAAATTAGATTATAATAATTTTGAAAAAGTCGTAGATAATGAAAACGCAAAATACGAAAAAGGATTTAAGCAAATAATAGGGGGTAAATATACAATTATCTCAAAGAATAAAAGAAAAGTAAATATTATAAATAAGAAACCAATTAATATTCAAATAAAAGACAATTCAAGAAAAACTATTTATGAATTTATGAAAAAATTAAAATTAACTGATGACGATATTAAACAAGTAAAAACCGACTCAATAACAATAAAAAAAAAATCATTAGAAAATATTGATTATATGAAATATATTAATAAGGATAAAATCAATATGTGGAAATTAGAAGAATATAAACCAATTCAAACACATAATTTTTATAATTAACCTTGAACCAAGTTAT
>WLWH01001032.1_pt1 | contig 20140 bp, 29 predicted proteins | sample 6712741 | NCBI WGS metagenome assembly WLWH01 (sample SAMN12718694, study PRJNA515312) | sponge metagenome | isolation source: marine sponge | host: Mycale hentscheli | place: New Zealand: South Island, Marlborough, Capsize Point | collected 2003-05-01
GTCGGGTGCCTGGCCAGGTCCGATAAATGACCCCGGGGGGGGCCTAACAGACCCCTAACAGGTTATCGGACCCTAACACGCCCCGACCCGATCAGGTTATCGGACCCTCCGCCAGACCGCGTCCGATAACCCTCGACCCTCGGCCAATGTGGTGGCCTGGGCCTCATCTGGCCGGCCGCCTCTCATGAACGAATCCGATCGAGCCGATACGATGAACGAATCGCGGCCGGAATGGTCCGCCCGCACCTAACCCCATCCTGGAAGGATGAACCATGACTGACCCCACCCGATGTCCAGACCACCCGCCCGCGGCCGGACCGATGTCCATCGTCGACTTCCTCCGGATCATGCCGATGGTCTCTTCCGACGAGCGAAATGCGCATTTCTTCAAAGACAAGGCGAGCGCCGATCGGTCCGCGGCCGCGCTCATGGCGGCCGTTGGAGGCCGCGGCGATGTCGAGACCATCGACGCGTTCTTCGGCTGGAATATCGTCTGGACCGCCCGCACCGGCCGGACTTTCGTCGTCTGTCGTCCGATCGGTGGTGACCGATGACGATCCGAGAGCAACTATTAAGCGACATGATCGTCGGAATCCGGCTCGGGCTGCTGGATCGGCGCGGATGGACTATCCATCGGTCGGTGGCGGACCGATGGCGAGTCGAGACCCCTGACCATACCTTCCGGGTCGCATGGGAGAATGAGTCGGCGTATCCCGGCGGTCTGGAGCTGATCATCTGGCGTCATGACGAACCGGGCCGGATCCAGGACGAACCGGGTGGGATTATCGTCGATCCGTCCGAACCGATTCTGTCCAGTATCGCGGCGCGATACTTCGGAGAATTGGCCGGGCGCCTCGTTTCCGGATGGGATGCCATGGACCGCTACTATCCGGCCGGACCGGCCGTCGAGCGGCCGGGATACCGTCCGGGCGAGGTCGTCGGATGGTATCCGTCGCCCGTCTGGACCAGATTCGACACGATCGGTGGTGACCGATGAACCGCACCCGAATCGATCGCGCCCGCGGCCGGACCATCGGAACGAATGGAGTAGTGTTCTATCGCGGCCGGTCTACCATCGATGACGGGCCGGTCGTCGGCATCATGACCGGCACCCGGACCCGCTCCGCGAATCCCAAAACTGGCGACATGCTCCAGACCTGGATTCTCCGGCCGGACATGCATCCGGTGGAGGCGCTCGCCAGTGGCGCCGATGCATCAATTTGCGGAGACTGCCCTTACCGCCCGCATGGAGACCCGCTACCGGGAAAGCGCTACGGCCGTCGACTCTGCTATGTGAATCCCATGGGACCGGCATCGGTGTATCGCACCTTCATCGCGGGCCGATATCCCGACGCATCCGATGACGACATGAGGGCGCTTTCCCGCGGGCGTCGGGTCCGATGCGGATCCTATGGTGACCCGGTCGCCATTCCCTCGCGGAGATGGTCATGGGTCGACGAGGCGGACGGCCGGACCGGCTACACCCATCGATGGCGCCACCTATCCCGCGGGCGCTCGAATCTAGCCGGGCCGACCGATGCGGGCCGGTGGTGGCGCTCCCGGATCATGGCGTCGGTGGATTCCGACGACGAGCGCCGGACCGCGGCCGCGGCCGGGTGGCGGACTTTCCGGCCGCTATTCAAAGGCGAGGACCGGAGCGCCTCCGAGATCCAGTGTCCGGCCGCACCCGAATCGGGCGCCCGGACCACCTGCGCGGACTGTCGACTCTGTAGCGGGTCGATGGCCGATCGATCGCGCCCAATTCCGTCCATCGCCATCGACATCCACGGCGCGGGCGCTGGAAAGACTAAGGCGCCGCGCCCGGCATGGGTGCCGATCACCATCGGAGGCGCATCATGAGCGCGGTCCCGATGTCCCGTATCACCTGGACCGCGGGCCCGGTCTCCGGATCGGTCCGCATCCCATCATTCGAGGTAGGCGCCTACGTCCAGTCGCTTCGTGACCAGTACGGTCGGACGCTATCGGTGCGGATTGAACCCGCGTAGCGTCCCCCTAACATCCCGAACCGTTTCAACGGCCCGGCCCGCATCCGATGCGGTTCGGGCCGTTTCCGTTTCCCATCCCGCCCGATTCGGGCCGAATCCGGAGATTCCCGCGATATTCCACCCGCCCGCTACACTCCACGCCAGCGTCCGGAGAACGGCCGTACGGCCGTCCCGCGCTCCGGGCCGTACGATCGGCCCTCCGGAATCCGCGGCCGCCAGGCCGGATCCTCCGGCCTCGGTTATTCGGACCCTACGAGCGCGTCCGGGATTATCGGACCCGAACATCGGCCGGGTCCGCCTGCGATTATCGGACCCGAACAGAACCCGAACGGACGTTATCGGACCCTCCAAACGGCCGTTTTTTTGCGGTATTTCGTTCATGGCATCTTGCGAGGTGAGCCGAAGACCTCTACCGTCCTTATTCGTTCAGACCCCTCCGCCATGGGATGGGCCTCGGCCGACTCGCTCCCCCGGTCGCGCCGAGGCCCTCCAGGCGGCACCCGAAACTGTCTTTCGGGACCGCCGCCGCTGGGGGAAAACGCAGGGGGGGGTACTTGGAATGGAATGGAATGCCCGCAGATTCTCTTTGCATCGCGATGACCCCGGACATGGCAAAGGCACGCTCGTACTCTGAGCGGTGGGAGGCCGAGAAGGTCGTTGAGGCCCTTCGGTCCGACACCGGATGGGATTGGACCTTCCAGTCCGTCGAGGACGAGGTCGGCGACCGCTGGCATCACATGCCGTGCCTCATCAGCGGAGGCTTGCATGCTTACCTCGCCTGACGGACCAAACCCCCACCACCCCTATCAGGATCACTGGGACAAGCAGCGGGCCGAGAACGAGAAAAAGCCTCGGTTCGAGACCCTGAACGACTACCACGACTACCTCTCCGCTCTCACCTGGAGCGACCAACCCAAGAAGGAAGGATCCGATGAACAGAATCGAAGTCACCGCAATCCTCAAGTCGGCGATTGAAGCCGGACACACTCCGGAGATGCTCGCCAACTTCGTGCAGACCGCGAGCGTCCTCCTCGACCAGTACGGCACCGACCGGATGCCGCAGGCCCAGACGTCCATTCCTTCCGTCCCGGTCGCGGGGGCTTCGGCCTCCGCGGCTGGGAATGGTCCAACCGACCACGGGAAGCAGTGCCTCACGCTGGAGAGCCTGGAGGACCACGGGAACCGCGTCCGCATCAAGGCGTCCGGGTTTCAGGGCGCCCAGTACTTCTCGGCCTTCGGCGACGAGGCGGCGGCGTTCCGGCTCATGGCGATGAACACGGTGTTCACTGCCACCGTGAAGTCGAAGCCCAACCCGAACAAGCCTGGCACCAACTACTGGAACATCTACGATGCCGTCGTCCAGCCGAACGCGACTCAGACGGCGCAGGCCGTCCACCCGGCTGCACCGGACGACATTCCGTTCTGACTACAGGAGTTCTGTCGGGAACACCGATGGAACATCGTGAGCATCTCTTCTCTCTCAGGGGGCGGTTGGGTTCGCCCAGCCGCCCCTGTTCATTCTCGGAAGGAATGACATGAACAGCACTCATCAAGAGTCCCCCGAGGACTACTGGTACAGGAACCAGAAGCGATGGAAGGGCATCCTTCAGATCGCCGCCGATTACGCGGATATGTACGAACTGGCCCGGCCGACAAACGCGGCGATGGAGCGGCTGCACCCGATCACCCTTCGCGACCAGTTCTTCTGGAACACCACGCATCGCCGCCAGGCTCTCGGCATCCTGAAAACCGGCTCGGATCCCGTGGCCGACATCGACCCCGACTTCGACGGCCCGACCGCATGGGCGTGCATCACGGGCGAGTGCCGAATCCACGCGCTCTCGCGGATCGACATCCCCTTCATCCTGAAGACCTCTGCGGGTCGCGTGAACAGCGGCTGGGCTTTGTGGGACACCTTCACCGCCGACTTCAAGACCTCGGTTCGAGGTCTTCGTGGCGACATGAGCAACAAGGGGCTTCGCAGCCTGGTCCTCGGAGACATCAGGAGGTGCCGCCGTGGATGAGATCGTGAAGTTCGTGCTCCCCAATCCCGACAGTGGCACCACGCTGGCCGAGGCCGAGATGGAGCCGCCGACCGCCCTGATTCCCGGCATCGCCTACCGCGGGGCCACCACCCTGTTCTGCGGACAACCGAAGGCGGGCAAGTCCACGCTGCTGCGTGACCTGCTCCACCGCGTCCACCGATGCCACACCTCCGATGTCGGCGTTCGCTCGGTCGTCCCCCACGGCAATGTCCGTGCGGCTCGCGTCCTCATCATCTCCGAGGAGGCGGGCTGGGCCTGGGCTGAGTTCGCCGAAGGGCTGCCCGGCCCATCGAAGGAGAAGGACTGGCTCCGGGTCATCCATCGCGGCCACGGCCGGATCTCGCCTGCGGGCCGATCCGAACTCCAGCCGTGGGTGGACGCCGTCATCGAGCGGGTCCGCATCCACGATATCGACATGGTCATTCTCGACCCGGTGACTCGCATCCTCGCGTTGGAGTCGGAGAACGAGAACTCCGAGGTTCTGCGTGCCTTGATGGAGGTCGAGCGGATCGCCACGGTCGGGAACTGCTCGGTCGTCATGGTCCACCACTCATCGAAGGGCGGGGCGACCGCCCGCGGTGCCGGAGCCTGGGAGCAGCAGCCCGATGTCATCTTGAGCCTTCGCGTCCTCGCGGAGAAGGAAGAGGTCCAGAACGAGGAAGGGGTGCCGAAGGAACGCATCCGTGTCCTGGAAGGCCGGGGGCGGTTCCCCGGCATCGTCGATCGTGCGGCGTTGCACATGGACGAGGACCGGATGTACCACTACTTGGAGGGCGCGATCTTGAGCGGCCGAACGACTGCCGACTATGACGGCGAGAGGATCCTTCAGTTGATGCTGAAGAATCCTGCGATGGAGTACCGGGCGGTCGATCTCGCCGCGGTGCTGAACATGGACATTCAGCGGCTTCGACGGGCCATGCGTGGTCTCTGCGAGCGGAATCGCGTGGAGAAGAGCGGGACCACCAAGAACGCTACCTATACCTTCGTGGAGGACGCATGACCGAAGACAAGGAAGAACGGTTCGCGGCGGTCTTTCGTTTCGACCTGCCGCCCTCATCCAACAATCGACTTCTCTGGCGGAAGGGTCGTGCCGTTCTGGCCCCCGCCTACCGAGCCTGGAAGCAGGAGGCCGTGAAGCAGTTGGCCGACGAGTTCGAGGACTCCGAGATGCCCTACTTCCCTTCCGACCGGGAGTACCGGGTGCTGATCGCCATCGGCTGGCCCGACCGACGACGGCGGGACATCGACGGGCCGATCAAGCCGATCCTCGACGCCATCACCGAGTCGTGCGTGGCCTGGGCCGACGACTCGCAGGTCGTGAGCCTTGACGTCCGCCTGGTCTGCCGGGCCTGCACCGGGATCGCGACCGTCGCCATCGAGGCCCTCGACTTCAAGGTGAAGGACGGGCCGATCCCTGAGTAGGTTCCGGGACATCTACCCCAATCGAGACCCTCGGGCGGGTGTCGATCGTGAGAAATGGCAGCGGCTCCGGGATCGCGTGATCCGGCGGGAGCCGATCTGCCGCCAGTGTGGGCGGCGGGCCTCGGTCGAGGTCCACCACATCGAACCCGTGGTCCGCCGCCCCGACCTGGCCTTGGTCTGGACCAACCTCCTGCCATGCTGCCAGGAGTGTCACAGAAGATTGGACCGGGGGGTGGTCAAGCCCAAGCGAGAACCACCACCCCGGCCCGAAGGAGACTACGCCTGCTAGTGCAAGACGAAGGCGTAGAGGTCGAGGTCCATCGACTCGCCTGCATCCAGGACAACTTCGCAGGTGAGGTTCAGTTCGCCATCAGCCCAGCACCACTCCGTCCAGCCAACGACGCCCGCGTCGGTCGGCTCCGGCATTGGAACCGTCCGCCGATACCGCATGCGGCGGCGAACATCGGTCCGGTTCTTCATGTTCAGGAGGCCGACCGAACCCCAGAAGTGATCGCCTCGGACATTCTCGTCGGTGACGATGACCAGCCTGGTGTTGTTCTTCTCGACCAACCGCCGGACGGTGCCGCCTTCGGTCTGGACAATCCTGTCGAACGGCTCAAGATGCGGGGGGCAGTCCACTGGCCTTCGCCTCCACCGCTGCCGCCTTCTCTCGACGCCTCTGGCCCGGCGTCGGCACCAGGAAGCCGCCAGCGGCTCCCATAAGGCCCGTGAGGACCGCAGGCGCCCCCAGCCCCTCCGCAGCCCCAGAGACGCCCTCGACCAGCCTGGTCCATCGGCCTGCCGCCGACTGGGCCAGGTTGTCGTACATGGTCGCCTTCGCCTCCGCGATGATGGCGGCCTGCTCCAGCGCACCGGGATCGTCTGTCGGGATCGGGTCGAGGAACTCGCCGGAAGGCAAGGCCCGGCAGCCGGTGGCCGCGAGGGCCAGAATCAGGATTGCGGCTCGTCTCATTCTTCGTCGTCCTCCTCGATCTCGAACCCGGAGTCCTCGAATTCGCCGAGTTCCTCCGCGAGCGATCGCAGGGTTTCATGGGCAAGTCCACCCACGGCGTACTTGTTGCCGTAGGTCTCGTAGTGAGTCGTCGTCTCGTTCACCGTGGTCCGGCTGAAGGAGACAACCACGGCATCGCACCCGTCCTCGATCAGAAGGCCGATCAGGTTCCGGACGATGTGCAGGGTCTGGTCGTATTCCTTTTCCTTGCCGCTCATGGATCCATCCTCTCGAAATAGGGATGCCCGTCGATGACGACGCCGCAACCCAGCACGGGCTTCGTCAGAAGGTTGCGGCCGTAGTTCATCGCAGGGTGGTCCACATCGACGCCGCACCCGGTGTCGAGACCCCAGAGAGAACAGGTGGGACCGGCCGACCACGCGACACCTGCCTGGCTGTGAACATGCCCGCAGACGGTCGGGGTCATACTGGCCGTTGCAGCCCGCAGAGCGGGACGTTGTCCGCTCAGGCCGGTCCCGTGGAGGTAATGCACACCGTCGATGTAGTGGTCGATTTGCCAGTCCCAGCCCGGCGTCTTCCATGTCTCGTTATATGAACGAACGAACTGAGAAGGAACGCCCGCGGAGGCCGCCAGGCGTTCGACTCGACAGTCGTGATTTCCGATGCAGACCTTCGTACCCTCGCCGAAGGCCCGGTGCCATTTGGCTACCCGCTCGCGGGCCACCGCGTACTCCTGGTCCGCGGTGTCCGCTTCCAGTTCTCGCTGGTGGAACGAGATGGCGTGCCAATCGAAGACATCGCCGATCAGCACCACCTGTTTCGTCCGCCACTTCCTGCGGATCGACCGGCAGAAGTCGAGGTACTCCGGATGCTCTGCCGGGATGTGGATGTCACCTACGGCCAGTACCCTCATTCTGCCCCCGTTCCATCCACGACTCCAGCCGACCGACCCGGACATCTAAGTCCCGGACGGCATCGCTGATCCGCCGCAGTTCCCTGGCTGCGAAAAGGATTGATCCAGCGATGATGACGCCGCTGGCCTCGCTCAGAATCTGCAACATGGCACCCCCCGCGACTCGATCACTTGCTGAACGGAACGGCCTTGTTCAAAGCCTTCCGGCGGGCGGCACACCCGCAGTCCTTGCCCTTCGTCGCCCGCTTGACGACCTTCGTTACGCCGGTCTTCTCCAGCACCTTGTGGACCAGATCGCCCAGGCCCCTCATCGGCATTTCCCGCTCCTCGACCGGATGCCGATCCTCGCCCACGATCCCGCTCGTTCCTGCTTGCATGTATCCCATGTCGCTACTCGCAAAGGTCTTCGTCGAGGCAGCAGGAGTTCTTCCCGTGCCATGTTGTCGTGTTCCCGTTCTCCTGCCCGCACTTCTCACACTGCTTCTGCGTGACCGCGTCGATGCACTCGATCGTGGTGCCATCGTCTACGCAGCACGCCCCCAGCGGCTCGGTCACTTCCTGGTTACAAAGGTACACGCCACATCCGTCCGTGGTGTACGGGGGCTTCGTAAAGACGCCAGGGTCTCTCTTGGCCCCCGTCGGCTGCCGGATGATCGAGCCAGAGCAATACCAAGTCGGGCTAGTGAGGCTGTCCGCGAGGATCGCCCTTGCCCCCGTGCAGAATGTAGTATTTCCGATGCAGCTGCACAACTTAGCGAGAGAGTGGAGCACGCTTGCCAGATGCGTGTTTTGCCGTGGCGTCGTCTCGACCGGCCCCGGAGGACAGGGGGTTTTCTGGCAGTGGCCCGAGACCTCGTGGCACTCCTCGTTGACCGCGAACAGCCAAGCATGGTTTGTGTGGACGCACTTCTCGGCGTCAAGGTTGCCAGTCTGGTCGTGGTAATAAATTGAATGCGTGAAGTGAACCGCGTCACACGATGCCCTGTAGACATCTTGCGCACACAGGCTCGGAAGTACACCGCCGCACGCTTGCGTCAGCGGAGGAATGCAGCCTTCGCATCCACCGCAGATCGAGCAGCCGCCGGGCGAGTTCGTCGGGACGCAGGTCGTGCATTGAGGGTACGGGGCTGCCGTGAAACATTGCTGTCCGGTGGTCACAGGGTTCTGGAACGGCTGGTCGTAGACCTGGTAGTCGCAATCCCCGCCCGCCAGGCGGCAGCCGGTTTCTCTCGCCAACTGCGGAGCCTGCTCCCGAATCTCTGCCCCCGACCAAGTCAGGCCCGCACACCCCCCGGACCCGCAGACCTTCGGCGGGGCGTAGCAGGTGTGCGTCCAGCCGCCAGGCCGGGCGTGATAGAACTGGTTCGTCACGACCGATCGGGTCGTGCCGGTGTACCGGGCCAGATCCTTCCGGACCACTCGACGCTCGGTCGATGGGACCGGGGTGGTCTCTCCAGGCAAGGTGATCCCGTGCCAGTCCTTCGTCTGGAGAATGGCGATCCCGGAGCCGTCCGGGTGATACCAGTGCGTCGTCTCCAACTTGTTCACCAGCGACTTTCCAGCGCCCGTGGAGCCGAGAGGCAGATTGAGGTACTGCGACTTGAAGAACCACTCATACTCCTGCAAGGTGATCTTCCCCGCGTCGTACATCTCGAAGATCTCCCAAGAGAAGATCGGCACGCCCGCACAGCCGTACATCCAATACTCCGGAACGCGGCAGGCCCAGTTCGTGACCTGCTCACACTCGTCGGAGATGCTCCCCCCGTCGTACTTCTCGCACGCCTTGTACCACTTCTCCTTGTGGTAGACGGAGACCAGCGTGTGGGCCAGAGGCTCCAGGGTCGCAGACTCCGCGACCGAGCCGGTTCCGGAGGCATCCCAGTAGAAGTGGCGGTATCGCGGGACCGCGTTCGCACTGTCGTTGTAGATGCCGTCGAGCCACTCGTACCCGGCGTAGTCGCACACCGTGGTGGCGTTGATCGGAGTCCCGCCGCACAGATTGCAGTTCGAGTAATTCGTGATCGTCCGGCTCAAGGCGTTGCCGTCGATCACATCCTTCTGGAAGTTCGTCAGGTTGACATTGTTCGCCGAGCTGTCCGCGTTCGAGCAGACGAACGACTGGCCGATGTAGTCGTCGCCAGGCCCGATGTATGTCCGCGGACTCGTCGAGGAAACCGAGCAGTTGCAGTCGTTGCCGCAGCACGCGGGCCGCGGGGTGCCGTTGTCGCTGATCTGCTGCGGGCAGAGCGGCGGCCACAACCGCCAAAGGTCCGCCAGGTTTGTCCCGCCAGTGCAGCCGAAGGATCCGTTGTCCGCGAACCAGACGCCGTTCCCGGTCTGGGCATCAGGCTCGAATGCCCGGTACATGACCAGGATCGGCTCGGCTGCCGCGTGGACGATGTTTCCTTCCAGCACGGTCGTGCCGGGAGGAAGCGGGCAACCCCTGCCGGAACCCGTCTGCGAGTAACGAACCGGCAGCGTCCAACCTGGCCGCTCGATCTTCAGCATCAGCACATCGTTCGGCGAGAGGCGACAGCACGGGTCGTCCGCATCGGACCCGAAGCAGTTCTCGCACCCCACACCGCACTCGCAACACCGACGCTGGCTCACGGGCCACCTCCCAGCGACAACTTGTAGACCTCGACATCCATGGCGAGGCCCGCAGAGAAGTCAGACCCGGTCCATGATACGGCGGGCGAGGCGTTGATGTACGCGGGTTGGCACGAACCGCCCACCGTCGTGGTTCCGCTGTTCGTGGTGTTGATGTATTGCCAGCCCTCGCTGTTCACATTCACCCGGATGACATAGGCGTCCCACCAGGCCCGGCAGGCGGCCCCGGTCGCAAACCTGTACCGGCCACTTGCCAGAGTGGCCCCATCGTTCAACGCCTCCGAGCCATTCCAGAAGCGAACCTGGTTCGCACCCCACCGCTCAGCACCGATTGACAGGTCAATGACGGTCTCGGTGTTCGTCACGACGGTGCCGCCGTACTGCGTACTGCTCGACCATGTTCCGGTGAACGACTGGACCAGTGCGGCGCCAGTTGCCGGGGCTGGAGTGCCGTCAGAACACTCCCACTGGTTCGGCCACTGGAACAGGTAGCCGCTGTCGACCGGGGAGTAAAACGCGAGGACGAAGGTGTCGTCCGGGCAGGGCTGGAGGTCGGCCGTGATCCCTGCGGGCAATCCCATCGCGGTGGTCGCGGTGTTCTCACGCTCCCAGATGTTCTTGGCCGGAGCCTGGCTCGCCGAGATGGACTTCTGCTCGTTCCAGTTGGCGATCTCAACCTGATAGTCCCACTGGTTGTCTCCCGCGTACTCACTGGAGACAACACGGACCAGGATCGGCCCTTTCATGTCGCTCGGAGTTGTTACGCGGCCAAGGCTCATGGAACCACCGCATCCACGATGTAGTCGTAGACCCCGTAGGGGAACTGGAAGGTGTTGAACGGCGTTCGCTGCGCTGGATACGGGTTCGACCAGAACACATACTTGGCGATGACCAGCATCGTACCGACCTCGGGGTCGGACGTTGCCTCTGGAGGCTGGGGCGTTCGAATGGCTGGCAGGATCGGGCCGCCGTAGACCTGGGCAGGCAACTGGTCGCAGAGTTGCCACTCGTCGTACCGCATCCGCACCGTGACCTTGTGGTCGACCGAGTTGATCGGCTGGACCTCGATGGCCGAGACGATCCACTCGCCCCTCGCCCACCAGGTCGGTGGGCTTTCACCCCACTCGGTCGCATTGGACCGCTTGCCGACCGTGGTGGTCGCGGCACCATTACTCCAAAGCAGCCACAGAGGATCGACGGTCAGGTTGGTGGACTGGTGCTCCGTGTAGTACGGGGCGCGAATGACGAAAGAGAAGACCGTCTCCCAGCCCTCGACATTGAAGTTCCTAGGCTGGGTGTTGATGTCGTGCGAACGGCCGTCGATGTCGCCGAGGATGATCGTGTCGCCGTAGGGGCTGGTGCCATTGCCAGGGTTGATCGGCGGGGTGGTGGAGGTGCTGGTCCAGTCGATCGCGGCGGTGGTGCCGATCCGCCAAGCAGGAGCCTGGCGAGGCATCGGGATCGTCTTGGCCTCGACATGGTTTGGATCTTCCTTCGCCACGGCTCGGTAGGTCGCCGTGATCGTCCACATCTTCGCGGCCGCGTTCTCGGTGCAGGTGTACCCCTCGCAGACCATCGGGATCGAGTAGTTGTTTGCCTGGTTCCCGGCCGAGTAGACCGTCAGGACCGGATCGACATCAGAGCCACCAGACGCGGTCTGGTCGATGCGGAGTGGTCGCCCGACATCGATGTAGATGCCGAGGTTGCTGAGGTCGTTCTGGGCGTCGTTGGAGTTCTGGGCGAACGCCTCGCACTTGCCCGACCCCTCCTGGACCTGGTCGTACAGAAGGTGGACGACGAAGGTGGTCTCGGTGGACTCGAACTTGCCACCCGACCGCTGGTCATACGAACCCTTGGGGATCACATACCGAGGCATCAGAACCCTCCCGTGAGCGTGCTGTTTCGGCCGGTGACGGCCCCGGCGATGTCCGTTCCCATCTGCCGCATGTCGATGCCAAAGTTCCGCATAAAGTTACCGCCCTCGCCGTAGACATCTCGCTCGCGACGAAGTTGTTCGCGCTCAAGTTCTTGCGTCAACGCCTGGCTCTCCTGAACTTCGGGCCGATTCACATACTCGATGCGGTCCATGAGTTTCCGAACCCGGCCCATCGCACCGGCAGCGGTGTAGGTCTCGAAGTCCTGCTCCGTCGTCGCCTGGACCTTGCCTGCCTCGCGGATGAGGTATCCGGCAGCCGCGGCCGTCACGCCGAGGGTGGCGAAGGCGGCCCCGACGAACATGCCCATCCTGGCCGCGGAAGCGGCCCCCCCAGCGGCTCCGACCTTGCCCTTCTGCCTGGACAGCGCGGATCCCATCGCCTCCGCCCGCCGCCAGGAGCCTGGCTCGCCCGGCGTGATCTTCATCCCGCGAGCCTGGATCCGCATCATGTCCAACTTGCGCCGCTCCTCGCGGTGCTTGCTGATGGCTGAGAAGCCGCCAGCGAACTCCTGAAACCTCGACAACTTGCTTCTGGCCTGCTTCAGCGAGACATCGAGGCCGCGGGTGTTGCCTTTGATGTTGACGAATAGGTTGCCTACTGTCGCCATAGCGTGAGAGCCTCCGCGAGTTCATCGTCAGTCTGGAGTTCGTTGTTCTTCCAGCGGAAGTAGCGAACCCAGTTCTCGTATTCGCTGATGCCCAGAGCCAAGACTTCGTGAACCGGGCAGCCGATGGCCTCGGCGATGCGGTGGTTCGTGATGTCTCTGGGCGTCAGCCGTTTCCCTGTTCCAGCCCCATCAGTCTCGCACAGACCTCGTAGATCTGCTCGACGGCTCGCATGGGCCAACCGCGGACATTATCAGCCGTGACATCACCAGGAGCCACCCAACAAGTCGCCACAATATGCGACTTGTCAGCGTCCTCCGGGATCTCGAAGATCTCGCCCGCGGACAACTCGCGGACGGTGATCTCTTGGCCTTCAATGGTGACGGTCTCATGCTTGAGTTTGAACATCAGGGAATTATGCCGGTGGAGCGGCGACCCGCTCGAAGTTCACGGTGCCAGTCACGGCTCCGTCGAGTTCGCCCTCGACGCTGTATCCGGTGCATTGGACATATAAGCCCAGGCCCGGCGTCGTGTTGTCGCCAAGGATGTCCGCCAGATCGCAGTTGTCCTGGTCAGTCGAGGACTGGATCCACAACTGGCCGATTTTGCATGAGGTCAGGATCGTATCGAGGGTCGTGATCTCGCCCTGATACACAAAGTTGATCGAGGCGTTCAGCGGTGCCGCCAGGCCCGCGTAGGAGAACCGGCGATTGTCCGCTCCGGTCGTGATGTCGATCATGTTCCGATCGCCGCCGGTCACACTGAATCCAGTGATCCCAAAGACGATTTCCGTTCCGCCCGTCTCGGGAAGGAACTTCCCTACGAGCCGGGATGCGATGTATTTCGCCACTGGTCAGCCCTCGAAGTAAATGAATGAAACCGAAACATCGTAGATGCCAGACCTCTGGCCGTCGTACGAAGGGTCGTAGTCGCGGTCTACGCGAGTGATGCGGATGCACTTCTCGGTGGTGTCCGCGTAGGTGATGATGTCGTCCGCAAAGCCCTCGGCGTCGATGAGCGCCCTGGCGAGGCAGTGGGCCGTCACCTCGACCTTTCTGGCCCCCAGATCGCCGTAGCGGCTGCCCTCGAAGGTGTCGCCGTCGAAGCGGTAGACGACGCACGGGAAATCGGTGTTGTGCGGCCGAACGAACGGGGCCACATCGACCGTCACTGAGGCGTTCAGGATGTCGTAGATGGTCGTCGGGATCGCCATGTCAGATCGCCTTCACCGCTTCGCGGATGCCGTTGATGGCCTCACGCTCGGCCGCGGCCTTCTTCTGGTCGAACGCCTGGCGACGGAGGAGGTTTCCGAGGCTCTGCTTGTTGTGCTTCACATTCCAGGCGCCATCCTCGACCAGATGTGCCAGGTTGCCCGCGTAGCCGCTGTCGGCCGACCGCCGGATCATCGAGCGGTATCGCAGCCCGAACCGCTTGGTGTTCTTCCACTGGTACTTGTACGCGTTGGCCCGGCTGATGAACTCGCGGAAGATGCCCGTCGGACGGCGGTCGTAGCGGACCCCGTCCCAGCGGTAGGTCGCTGCCTTGTAGTTCTGCGAACTGGCCCTGTCGATGAGACGAAGCGCGCGGCGAAAGTGCTTGACCATGACCTTCTTCGGGGCGCCCTTCGCGTCGGCGATCTCTTGGGCCTTCTGGAGCAACTTGTCCCAGTCGTCGTTCACAAATCCACCTCCACCGCGTAGATGATGAGGAACCTGTTCCGCTCGTCCCACGGGTCGATCCGCTCGGGACGGAAGCGAACGCCGTTGTATTCCAACTCCCACCCGTAGTTGAACGACCGATTCCGGATGATGAACTGGTAGGTCCGCTTGCCCGCGACCTCTTGGACGCCGTCGTCGTTGTATTTGCCTCGCACGCTGCGGGCGTGGCACTTGACTGTGGCGACCTGAGTGAATGAATAGCGAGCCTGGCCCGTGGTCTGGGTGGTCTTCGACGGCCGGTACAGAGTGACCTGAAACCGGAACCTCCCGATGTCGGGCATCTTGAAGGTCACAGGTCGCCATTCCGGTAGGTCTCGATGATCGTGCGGTAGGCGACCGGCACCTTCTCCAGCGAGATGCTGTTCGCCAGTTCACGATTCTCGTAGAGCAGGGCGCCGATGCCGAACACGGCCATCGGCACGGCCGCGGGATACGAGGTCGATCCCGCGTTGTACTGCCAGGCGAAGCCGCACCGGATGTACGAGACGGACGCCGTCGGCAACTTGTAGAGGTAGGTGTGCGTGTCCTTCGCGACGAAGAACGAGTCGGTCACGTCGGTGGACACGGCAGGATCGACCGAACGATCGACCTTTGTGACCGTGGTGGTCCCGTCCAGGACCGGGCCGTACATGGCTCGGAACGGCGGGTAGTGGTGGTCCGCAGTCTGGACGACAGTCGTCACCCGCAGGAGACGGCCGGTCCAGTTCTCGAACAGCACGACGGAAGCGTCGAGCGACCGCTGAGCGGCCGAATCGTCTTGCCCGCTTGCCAGGCGGATGTGGTCGAGGAAGTCCGCCAGGACAAAGTTGTGAGCGGCTTGGCTGGTGAACTCGACCATGTAAACGAACTCCATCGGCAGACTCACCCGGCCCCCAGGCCGGGGGCCGGGTGGTCAATTGACGAATGAACGGATCAGGCGGGCTGGTCCCAGAGGATCATGCCAGCTGCGAACGGACGGAGCCACCGACCGTCGGACCGCATCCGGGTGCGGTAGACGATCTTGCCCGCATCACCGGCCGAGTACGGATCGACCTGCTGGGACAGAGGCATGCGATCAAAGATCCGGTAGTCCTCGGAGTGAGCGAGGACGCAGCAGGTGTTCCCGTCCGCCACTTCGCCGTTCGGCAGGTTGTTGCCGACGAACACCGGGAGGCCGAGCAGCGTGCCGACTTCGAGCGAGTCGGCAGCGGTGCCGGTGAGGAGCGGCTGGAACAGCGGACGACCGTTGGCATCGATCTGCTTGGTGAGTTCCGCGAAGCCCGACTGCGAGAACATCCAGCGGAGGCCGCCCCAATACTGGGCCGGAATCGCGCCGTAACGAAGGGCGGTGAGCGCTCTGGTCCACTCCTCCGCGGCGTCCGTGGCAACGCCAGTCGGAGCCGCCCCGACCTGGATCTTGTCCATGTCGATCGCACCCTGCTGAAGCACGGGGATGTACGCCTCAGCGCCGTCCCAGCAGGCTTCCGGACCATTGGTGGTGCCAGCACCGCCCGCGTACCAGGCGTCGAACAGAAGCGCGTGGCTCTCGGTGTGCTGGAGCAGGAGTTCGGCGACCGCACGACCGCGGGCGTCCTTCATGAACTCCTCGGTGACCTCGGATCGGGCCGCCGACTTGAAGTTGTTGGTCCGGACACGCTCCAGGCTCATGTCCACCGAGGCGTAGGTCTCACCTTCGTTGGTAACCGAGACCTTGCCGAGAGAGGGCGTGCCATCGTGATCGGTGACCGCCTCGACCGCGACACGGAGCTGCACCCGCTGGAGTTCGATGTCGTTCGTGTAGTTCATCGAGGAGAAGAACCGACGAACCACAGTCCGATTCGGCAACTTGCGGATCAGTTCGGCCTGGAGATCGACCGGAATCGCTGCGGAGTACGCACCACCCGGCAGGCCCGGAAGGACCATGCCCGGAAGCGAGGACGAGGGATCAGTACCGCCGGTCTGCGCCGTTCGGCCTTCGATCCGGACTTCCGATCCGTCCATCACGAAGCGGTACTCGCCGTCGCCCTGGTCGGGCGTGGCGTCGGCCTGGCTGCGGAACGCATACGAACCACTGACCGTCTTTTTGCTCGCATCGTAGGCCGCACGGGCCTCCGCGGAACGGATGGACTTGTCGAGTTCCGCCATCTCGGCGGTCCCGCTCTCCAGGGTCTCGATCGACTCGATGTCGTCGATGCTGTCGTTGCGCTCCATGATGGCGTCGAGACGCCCACGGAGTTCGTCACGCTGCTCCCGCAGCGAACGCAGATCGTCCATTTCAGGACTCCTTGTATGTGCCGCGGGCGGGGTACGCCCCAGCGGTGACAATGGAAAGCTCGATAAGTTCCGCCTTCCGCACCGTGCGAAGGGAGGTCGTCTTTCCATGAACCCAATCGTCATCTTCGCAGACGAAACCGATTGAGACTGAACCGTCGAGATCGCCCCGACGGAGTGCTTCGCGAATGTCGTCGCGGGACTCGGGCAAGTCCGCCTCGAACGACAGGCCGTTGCCTGCGTCACTGAACCGGAGAGTTCCGGCCGAGACGCGGGCGAGCGGGATGCCTCGCTGGTCGTGCTGCGTCAGCATGACGGTGTCATCCGACCATCGCAGCGAGCCAGGCGCCATCCGCTCCTTGTAGGGTCGGCGGCGATCTCGAAGCGTCACGCTCGTCGTGTTGTAGGGGACCGCGATCCCCTCGAACCGAACGCCCTCACTCGTCGCCTTCAGGCAACCCGGGGCTGTCCGAATCTCCAGATTCGGCTTGCTCATTGTTCATCTCCGGGGGAAGAAGATTCGGACCGATCAGCACTTCGTCGCCACCCTCGATCGGCGGGAAGCCCATCATCTCGCGAGCCTCGTTTCGGGTCATCACGCCCGTCTGGACTGCGATCTGGAGTGCGGCGACTTGTTCGTTGAAGGTGCCGCGGACCAGCGTGGTGGTGTCGAACGAGAAGCGGTAGTGCTCGCCGTCGATGCCGCTGGGAAGCAACTTGTAGGCGAGTTCGGATGCCCAGGTCGAGGTGTATTGAGACAGGCACCCATCGACATACTGGCGAGACTGTTCCGCGATCTGGCCGACCGAGGTGTCGGTCTGCATGGTGTAGAGCATCATCGGCGGCACGCCGTACAACTGCGCCACTTGGTGAATCGAGAAGTTCCTGGCGGCGATCCAGTCCTGATCGGTCAGCGACTGGCCGACCTGCTTCACATCGGACTCGTTCTGCACCACGATCGGACGCAGCATCCCCTCGGGGCCGGAGTGGGCGCCGATGAAGGACTGCTGCATCTTCCTCACGGCCTCGCCGCCCATCGTCTCCTTCGTGGTGATCGCGATCTTGCCCAGGCCAGGCATGGCGAACGCACTTCGGCCCGCCTCTTCCTGCTGGAGTCCGAGGGTCGCTGCCTTGCGGCCGAGGCTAATCGGCGAGTCGCCCCAGAGCATTCGGCCGTAGGTCGGCATCCGAAGGTGGATGATGTCGCGGGGTGCGATGTCACCGTACTCGCCGGAGCGGTAGTACCACCCACCCTTCGGGTCGGGCAGCATCGTGATGTCCCACGGCCGCACCGGGATCAGTTCCCGAACCTCATCGCCCCACCGGCTGATGAGTGCGAAGGCGTTGCCCCACAGCATCATGCTGCGGGTCAACCAGCCCTTGAACTCGTAAGACGAGTAGAACGAGTTCGCCGACTCGTTCAGGATCTCATGCAGTTCGGGGTACGCGCCGTCGTCCACCTCGTAGTGGTTCCCCTTCTTGCACTCGATGCGAAGCGGCACGCGGGCGAGGTCGTTGGCGACCACCTGGAGCGCTCGAACGATGGGGGTGTGACCGAGGGCCGCAAGCGGGTTCGCCAGCAGGTCGTCGGGGTTGACGACCGGCTTCTCCCAGTTCCACCAGGCGGTGCCTTCGTAGGCGCCACCACCCGTGCCGAACTTGGTGATCTTGAACAACTTGCGGAGATTCAGTTTCATACCACGATGTCCTCGTTGTTCGTGTACGCGCCGGGGCGCTCGGCACCTTCTCGAATCAGGACGGCTATCAGCATAATCAGGGCGACGATTGGGTCGATGACCCCCATCGAATGCATCTTGCAGGGTCGGCGATCGCCATTCGCGTTCTCCTGTAGTTGGACATTCGGCAGGGCGTACTCAACGACAAGATCCTCGGCGAATCGAATCTCATCGTTCCGGATCATGCTTTCCAGCGTGTAGGTCGCTGGACCGAGACTCACGATGGTCTGCGGCAGGCTCCACATCGGAAGGTCGCCCCGCAGCGGGCTGTAGTTCTCTTCGAGGTCGCCCCATGACTGCACCTCTGTTTTCATGCCGCCGAGGGCGTCGTAGCCGCATCGAACCAGTGCAGGTCCGAGTGCCTGGATCTGCTGTTTCACGAGGTCGTACTGAACCCGGTGTTCGCAGATCGTGACATTCTCGTGCCTGGCCCAGTTGTCCACGAACTTCTGGTAGTGCCGGACATGACTTTTCACATGCGGGTCGCGGATTGCCCAATGGTGCCACCTCACTTGAAACTTGCCTTCGGTGTCCCACCATCCGAAAGCCATTGAACTTAGATCGAACGCCTTGCTGAAGTCTACGGCCGAGTAGACCTTGGTCTGTCCATCTACCGGGACCGCCGGGCCGGAGGACCGGGATACATGCCGCCACTCGTCCAGGCCAAGCCACGGCAGCCCCTGCAAGCTGTAGGTACACATCTGGTACCGGTCCCAGTTATGCATGGCATCCTGGGCCTTGTATTCCCGCAGCAGCCTCTGGTAGTTGCTGAGTGGGATGACATGCCCAAGTGACGGCTGTGCCTTCTGCCAGACGGACTCGTCTTCGGGGTCGTCACCCTCGTCGATTCCGTAGAAAAGAGCGAAGACATCGAGCGTGTCCCAGTTCTCTTCCTTGAGTGCCTCTTCCGCCAGCCTTCGCCTGGTGTAGTACGGCGAGTCGAGGCCGAGTTCAGGACTGCCTGGCGTGGTCACACTGACCATGAAGGAGTCCCGCAACTTCGGGAGGGCCGAGATCACCTTCTGGAAGTAGTCCTCTTTCGACTCGGCGCCCTCATCGCACACATAGAGAATCGCCTTCGTTCCGTCGAGGGTGCCGGTCTTTGAAGCCATCGGCCGGAACCGGCCCTTGCTATCGCGGCACCTGGTCTCGCGAATCGTGCATTCATAGAGTGCCTCGTCGGCTACGGCCTTGTCCTCGTCCCGCCAATCGCCAAAGGCTCGGGTGGCGATCTTGATGGCTGCGTCGTACGCCTGGCGGGCCTGGTCCACCTTGTTGGCGAGACACAGGTTGTCGGACCCCTCCCAGTACCGGCTCACATAGAGCAGGAGGACGCCCATCATCGTGGACTTGCCAGCCCCGCGAGCCACCTCGCAGAAACTGGCCTTGTACCGAATGCCCTGAGTGTCAGAGAATTTCCAGCAAAGGATCGAGCCTAGCAGGAACGACTGCCAGGGAAGCATCACCATTTGCTGCCCGGTGAGTTCGTGACCATCGGCAACTTCGAGCAGGCCGACGAACTCCCGGAGACGACTGAACTCCTCGTCGTCGAAGTAGATGTCTGCGCGGTCGAGGTCGTGCATGTGCCTTCGGCACGCTGTCCGCACGGCTTCGTTCACGACATGCTCGCCCGCCAGCACCTGCTCCGCGTAGACGGTCGGGTGGACTACTGGCTCGGGCATGCGCAGACCTTCCGGCGAGACCTCATTTCGAGGCGGCCGGTCAGCGTTGGCCTTTGGCCCCTGGCCTGTGGAGCCGCCGCCCCTCAAAGGGCGGAGGCTCCGGCCTGTCTCCGGCCAACCCATCCTAGGGTACACAGGCTTATGGGACTTTGCAATCGAAATCGGCCCAGTTTCTTGGAAACTCTTGGTGTCCACTAGGTTTCTCGCGGTGAATGAATCAAACCCCCTGTGAAATTTCCTCTG
>WLWH01001035.1_pt1 | contig 20088 bp, 32 predicted proteins | sample 6712741 | NCBI WGS metagenome assembly WLWH01 (sample SAMN12718694, study PRJNA515312) | sponge metagenome | isolation source: marine sponge | host: Mycale hentscheli | place: New Zealand: South Island, Marlborough, Capsize Point | collected 2003-05-01
CTAACTCCAAACGGAGAGCCAACAAGAGACTCAGGCACTAGAGTTATGTACAAATTAATGGAACACTTTGGGAACGTAGCATAATGGCAGAACCAATCGCAACAGATATTCAACAACAGTTTAGAACCCTAGACCCTACTACAAGAGAATTATTCTTTGGCTCAGGTATACCGGGTACTTCTAGCTACTCACCGGGCTTTATGCAACAAGCATTTAGAGCTTCGGAGAGAACATTTTATGACGAGCAAGGCAACCCAGTTGTCGTGCCACAAAAGATTGCAGGACTATCTCCTGAACAATTAAAAGCCATTGGCTTATCAAGAGAAAAAATTGGTGTTCAAGAACCCTACATGCAAAAGGCGGAACAAGCTTTTGGTACGGGTATTGAAAGTTTATTCGGTGGTTTGGGTGAGTCTGAGCAAGCGTTAAGAGAATATGCAGGTGCTGAGTACGATCCTAGTTCATATCAACAATTTATGGACCCATACCAAGAAGAGGTTATTGACCAAGTACGCAAAGACATACTTGAAAGAGGAGCTATGGCTGACATATCAGCTAGAGCTTCTGACATCGCTAGAGGCGGTGAATCTGCCTTTGGATCAAGAGCTAGATTAGGTGCAGAAGAACGCACTGAAGCTCTCGGTAGAGGCTTGGGAGAGGCTTTAGGTGGGCTAAGAAGCCAAGGATTTCAACAAGCACAAAGATCAGCCATGGGCGAATTTGGTAGACAACAACAAGCTCAACAACAACTTGCTTCAGGACTTGGTTCTTTGGCAGGTGCAAGACAAGCAGGTCAGTTTGGTTTAGGTCAAGCTTACTCAGGTCTTGGCGGACAAGCACAACAAGCCGCTCAAGCTGACATACAAAGACAGTTAGGCTTGGGTCAAATGACACAAGGATTACAACAAGCACGATTGGATGCATCAAGACAAAATGCATTAATGCAACAACAAGCACCATTACAACAAATGCAATCATTGTTACCATTTGTACAAAGTGTCCCTGCGGGATTCAGTCAGATTGGTACAACTTATGGAGTTCAACCATCAGCCTTGCAAACAGGCTTAGGAGTTGGATTATCAGCACTTGGTGGTTTGGGTAGCTTTATGAATCCACCACAATATAGAACATACGGATAATGCCAATGAGCAGAACAGGTTTGTCATCGTTAATGGGTTACCAAGAAGGTGGTGATCCATCTTCTCCAACAACAGGAACTCCTACTGGCTTAGACGCACTAGCTAGTCTTATGACCCCAAAACCTTTTGATTTTGATGCTAGCGTTGAAAAGTATGAAGATAGGCTTTCGCCATTTATAAACCAACAGCCTCCAGTGTCAGGATATGAGGCTGCTTCTCTTGTTGGCTCTAACATACTTGCACAACAGGCAGAAAAATTTCCATCTTTAGGTCGAGGCGTTGGAATGGGTTTTCAAGCGTTAAGTGCCGAAATAAAAAAACGCAGAGAATCTAAAAGAAAAGAAAAACAAGCTGTAGCAATGAAGGCTATGGAAATGGCATCACAAGACGAACAATCAGCGAAAAAGTTTTTAAATGACTACTCGTTAAAATTAATTGATTTGGCTAACAAAGAAATACCTAGGGTAACATTGCAATATCAAGACGAAGCAGGAGAAAAAATAGAACAAACCTTTTATCACAATGATCCGCAGGTAAGCACAATACTTGCAAATGGTGGTGTAGAAATAAAATCACCACAAAGCGTGACTAACATTGACATGGGTAATGCCAGTGATCTCGATAAAGAAAGAGCAAAAAATATAGCCAAAACAGAACAAACTTGGCAAGTCGAAGCCGATGGAGCAACTGGGGTGAGAGATCAAATTCTGTACGCTAGATCAGTAGCAGAAGAGTTGGGTCCTGATGGTTTTGGTCCTGTAGAGCAATTTACCGCACCCATAAGAACTGCTTTGGTTGATTTGGGTTTTGGTAATATTATTGATATAAGCAAGCTGTCTGATCAACAGTTGCTAGGACAGCTTGGTACAAGTTTTGCTATGGCTTTGGTTGGTAAAACCAAAGGTGCTATTTCAAACAGAGAAATGGACATGTTCTTAAGAGCATCACCTACATTGGGTGCAACCTACGATGGTTTTATGAAAATGTTAACTTACCTAGATAGGATTGCAGAAAGATCAGAAAAATTTAACGAACAGTGGAATCAAAAATCTATAGAGTTAGCAAAAGCAAATGCATCAATTGCTGAGATACAAGGGGCTTTAGCGTCATTCAAATCAGAGTTTAGAGGTGCAAACCCTCTTTTTGACGAACAAGAGTTTGCAGATTTAGAGTCCATCAAAGATGACAAAAACTACAGCGAAGTAAATAAAGGCTACACAAGTGTAACTGCACAACGGGCTGTCAATAATCAACTTAATGACAGAGCTTCAAAAATAATTGAAGACATTGAGAATGATGACAGTTTAAGTGCAACGCAAAAAGCACAAAAAATTAAAGAAATACAAAACATCTTAGGTACATAATTATGTCTGATAAATATGATGCAGAGATAGAAAGCCTAAGAAATTTAGCCAACAAACAACAAGACTTAGAAACTGACTATGTAACAAAGAAAACAAGAGCCAACATGTTCTTTGACGATGATGCAAAGATTGATTACTTGGCATCTTTAAGATTTCCTGATGACCCATTAGCATCGTATCGATATCAGTTTAAAGACGGTGAATTGGTTTATAGAAACGATGATGGCACCTTGGAAAAAGAATTTGTTTCGCCAACTGATGTCGGTGTTTTTGGGGAGTATGTGCAACCCAATTTAGTTCCTGCTACCACATTTATGGCTGATGTTGTCGGTGGTATAGAAGGAGCAAAAAGAGGTTTCAAAAGAGGCTTAACTCGAGCAGTTACATCTCCTGCTAAACACCCTTTAGCACAGCTTGGCATAGTTTTGGGCAATACCGCAATGGGTGGCTTTGCAGGTAATTTGGTTGTTGGTACTGTGGCTAGAAGTGGCAGAGAGTTGATGATAGATCAATTTTACAACATGCCCCCTGAAGAATTGGTAGCCGCAGGTAAAGACCTTTTAATTTCAAGTGGCTTTTCAGCTATACCTTTTGGCGTTGGCAAGACAAGGCAAGTATTTAATAAATTTGTTGGCAGAAAAGATGCTTTGCAAAAAATTATGAACTTGCGATTAAACCAAGCTGACACCATAGCCGAAGCAAAAAAACTTGGCATTGATTTAACTCCTGCTGAAGCAGATGTGTTGGCAACTAAAGCTCAAAACATACAATACTTTCTTACACGACAGCCTGAGTCTGACAAAATATATAATTTTTACAACTCAAGAGCCAGTCAAGTAAGAGAGGCTATTGAGGTTTTTGCGTCTGAAATCGGATCAGGTAAAGGTGGCGATATAGGAAGAAGGGTGCAAGAAGCATCTAAAAAAGCTATAGATGAGTTAGCCAAAAGAAGAAAAGTTCGTGCAGGTAAAATTTACGACACAATTAAAAATTCTGATGAGCCATTTCAAATAAACACAAATGAAATTATAGAAAAAATAAACACTAAACTTACTGATCCAAAACTAGACCCTAATGAAGTAGAGGCTATCACTAAGTTTAAAGATTTATTATTTGATGCCAACGGTGAGGTTATTACTGACCTTATGGCTATACATGGTAGACGAGCAGGATCAATTAATGATCTTATTACCAACACAGGTGGATACGCACAAAAAGTTATTATTAATCTTAAAGATGATATGACTTCTTTGATGGATGAAGCAACTCCATTATACAATCTTGCAAGAAGAGTATATGACCCATCGAGAGGACCATTGCAATTGGTAGAAAAGAGTGCAATTGGCAGAATGTCGAAACTTATAAGAGATGAGCAATCTGCAAAAGCCCTGCAAACATTCTTTAATCCAAATGTTTCTGCTCAATCTTTGAGGAACTCTAAAAGAATATTACAAGCAGTCGACCCTGTGGTTTTTCAAGATGTAAAAAAAGAATTTCTATTACAGCAGTTGGATAAAGTTACTAAAGAGGCTTTATTAGAAAAAGGGTTGCCAAAATTCAAAAACTATTTTTTGCAAGGCAACACTAAGAAAATGATGGGTGAAATATTGGAGCCTGAAGAGTTTGATAACTTTTACAAGCTTGTGGACATTATGAACAAATCATTTTCAGTCGCCAAGTCAGGCTCCCCAACAAAACCGTTAATGATAATGGAAAAAGAACTGGTTGATGAGGCACAGGGGCTTGGTTCCAAGTCTTTAGGTCTTTTGCTTTCACTCATAAGGTTACCGGGCAGATTGGTCACAGGTACTTTCGGTGATGATGTTATGAAAAGAATAGCAATGACACAGGCTGATACTTACTACCGTGCATTGACCGATGCTTTATTTGATCCTGATGCTGTAAATACTATAAACAAAGCTTATGATTACTTTGCTCCGCTTGAGTTTGGTATTAAGCAAACAATGACAAGAGGTGGTGCAGAAGCTGTGGAAGGTGTGACCGAGCCACAAGAACAGCCATACGAAGGTCAAGCTTTTGAAAGAGAGGTGGAGAGAAGAGACAACCTTAGCTCACAACTAGACTCAGCACTACAGAGTTTCCAACCATCAAACATCCCACTGGTTCCACCTGCTACTGCTGTTAGACCACAGGATATGTTATCTGAAACGATCTTACCTAATCCAAAAGACCGAGAGTTGGCTGAACGCCTAGCTATGGGTTCTTCGGGGATTGGCTCTTTAGCTTAGATTAAAGCTGATCTACATCAAACTGAACATTCATTGTATTCCCATAAAACTTAGAAGTTTGCACTCCTAGATTTATAAAATACTCAGCCATCTTTCTTGGGCATTTATTCTTCGCACTAGCAAGTGCAAACAACTGATCAGACAAATGCTTATCAATGGCTATAGGGGTAATGTCCTGTTCAACTCTTTGTGAGCCTTTTATTTGTTTGACAATATCTTTAGGAAAATGTCCTGCTAACATAATTGTCTCCTAGTTATACAGCTTCCCCCTCTTGCTGTTGCATTACTTTTTTGTGATTGGTCTCCACCATTAAACGGATTTGATCAATCTTCTTTCTTCTTTCTAAAGAACAAATCTCTTGCAATAACTCGTAGGTTGCTAGATCGACTGTCAAGGTTCTGTAGCCCTTGTTGTAGTCACCCATATCAATCTCCTTTATGTACTTAAAACTGAATTGTAACTGATTATAATACATTTGAACACAATATTAACACTTTATTAGCATATAAAAAAACATCAATAAAAGTGTTAAAAAGTGTTGTAATTATGTTTTCATTTGCTATTATAGGTATGTAGGAAATAGTTCTTACACATTGGAGAAAAGATATGACAGGTACTAAAGTTTTTACAAACAAATATTTTTACCTTTCTACTGGTAGAGGTAATAATTTTTTTACTTTGAGAAAGTTTGAGGAGGCTAGTGTTTCTCAGCCTTATCAAGCATCTACTTATAGTCGTAGTGATCGTTTTGTTAAAACATTGTCTACTGACTATGATCAAGCTGTGGCTAAAGCCAAAGACTATGTTGCTAACTACAACTCTTTTAACGACAAAGACCTTAAGCTTGTAATTACAGACAGAAGAGAGCTTAACGAAATTGTGCAAAGAGACAAAGAAACAATTGCTCAAGAGAAAGCAGAAAAACAAGCTAAGAAAGATTTTTGGGCAAAAGTTGATGCTGAAAGAGCAAAAAGAAATGCACAAAGAGACTTAAACTTTGCCACTGTATGTTGGGCAAACTTCATGACTAGATCATGCAGAAAGTTTGATGACTTACAAAAAGTAGCTAATGTTGCTGAACTAGATACAGAAAACAGAGTTACTATCACTGGCGAGCTTGTTCATGAGAAAGAGTATTACAGTGATTGGGGTTGTGTGCTTAAGGGTATCTTTCTTCTTGAGACTGGTCAAAAAGTTTTTGGCTCAGTTCCTAGTATGAAAGATCAACCAGTTAACATTGGCGATGTAATACAGTTTGATGCAAAAATAGAAAAGCCAAAAGATTTTGATGGCACATTCTACTTTTTTAAAAGACCAACTAAATCAAAATTTATTAGCCAAGTTAAGGAGGTAGCGTAATGGAATTTTTAGTAGTGTGGAACGAAGAGGCTTATGGCGATGTTGAGCCAAGAACTGTAAACATGCAAGAGTTTGTCGATGATGGCATCGAGGGTGACTGGGGTATAGAAGAAGATGAGGATGGCGAGTTTACTCTTGAGCATCTTGAAAACCTTAAGGTCGGTGACTCACATACAACCTACGGTCCTTGGGGATGGAGTGTAAAATTTACAAGAATAGCCAATGTGCATTATCCGTCTTATCCTAATGTATCGGGATAAAGTGTTCACAAGTGTTGACATTCAATGCTTGTGAGAGTAAATTTAAGTTTGTTCATTTAAACAAGGAGAATCAAAATGGCAAGAACAAGAAAAGAAGAGACTTACGATCAGATGATTGCAAGATATAGAAAGGACCTTGGAAAGGATATCCATGAGACATACACAGGGCGTTGTGTCCTTGGTGACCATGGTGAGTTCACATCTACCTTTGAAGGATTCCTTAATAACCCAATTGGTTGCAACTCTTGTCAAAGAGAAGGCATGATTACTTGGGACAGAGACTTCAATCAAGCATTAGTTTGGGAGGCAATAAAGAAAGTTATTGCAGATAAAAATAAACCTAAAGTAGAGGAGGTAGAAAGTGACACAGTATAAAGATGTTGTAGAAAAGCAAAACCAAAAGCTCAAAGAAGAGAAAGACGCAAACACAATTACAGAGCTTGGTTGGCAAAGAGAAGAGATGGGCAAAGCCAGTGTTATCAGACACAAAAGATATCGAGACAGAGTAGAATATGAGTATTCTGATAAACGCAAAAAGCCACACACAGAATGGAGATAAATTATCCATGCGGTTGGTTTGACGCAGAACAATTACCAAAGGAAGACGATGAGTAAAACAATACAAGATTACAAGGGTAATTTTTATGACGATGTTACTGGACAATTTTATAAGTGGTCAGAGTTTATGAAGCTATTAAGAGAAAGAAACGAGGGGGATAAAAAGGATGGTGCCAAGAAATAAACCTATAAGCTTTGAGCAGGCTTTGTATGCTTACAAATGTCATTACCAAGACATGTACAACATGAGTAATGTCGAGATGCCCGATATTGTATCTTCATACAACGATGCTAAAGGCGGTTGGTTTTTAAGAAGCGATCAAGCTGAAAAATTAGCCCATGTATTAAAGTCGGGTTATGTTAAACTAAATTATTAAGAGAGGACCCTAAATGTTATTTAAAAAGAAAGACGATATCTTGTTGAACACTAGCAAGATGACAGCCAATGAAGTGATAGAAACTTACGCTAGGCTTAACCTGTTTCAAAAGGCAGGACTGCTTAGGCTATTGGTTAGAGATGTGATCTTTGAACACAATGATGAGCAGATCAGTGGATTGGAGTTCAACAGCATTGAGGTAGACGGAGCTATTATTACAGCTAAGTCAGAAGATTGAATAAGTGTTGAAAAGTGTTGTAATTATCCTGTAATTTGTTATTATAGGTATGTAAGAAATTATTCTTACATATGGAGAAAAAATATGAATATAGTAACTGTACAAACCCCTAACCCACATGTAAAAAAGTTTGAAGACATGCAGGACTACATTGCTAACAATAATGTTGCAAGCGAGCTTTCAAATGAAGCGTGGAACGCTTTGAGTATCAAGGAAAAATTTGATTACCAAGAGCATGTAGAAAAATACAATGCAAGGGTGAACCTTATTAGTAAGCTAAGAAAAAAGAATCTTATTGAAGAAATATTTACCGCAGACGAAATAGAAAAATTTTGCCCCGATCATGAAATGGAGTTCTACGAGTTTGAAGAAGACGGAGAATACTATCATGGTTATGAGTGTGCAACTTGTGGGTGTCTGCAAACTGGATAATTAACACTCACCATATTAAAAGGAGCTTAGGCTCCTTTTTTTTGGCTACAAGCGGTTGGGTATTTTGGCAACCCTTTTCATGGTCATGAACTTCCACAATTCGGGTATAGGTCTTAGATCGTTATAACCCATAGCAACACTAGGACCACTACCAAAATCTACATCTTGAGCCTTTTCTAAAAACTCTTTTCTACCTATCCACCCTGCAACCATAACTGAATCGGGTATGTCGTGAGGTGTGACAAGAATGGCTACATCAGCCTTGAAGTATTTCTTTTGTTTGAATAATAAATGTCCTGCTTGGGTAAAGGTAGCCTTCACATCAAAGGACACATCGTTGTCCCACATGTCGATGTTCATATCAATGCCACCCTTGTGAATGTCATGATCTATCTGAAAGATTCTAGCCACAGCTAACTCTCCCTTTACACCCAAGAGATCAATGTCGTGATCGGTGCGAGACTTATCTCTTCTTTGATTCGCAACGCCACTGGCTCTTGCCAACTGCCAACGCAAAGATGCAGCTTGTTCGCATTCTGATAAATCCTGTCTTGAAAATCTTACTATCATAATAATCCCTTTTTCTTTTTGTAACTGTGAATGCCAACTCTAAACATGGTTCGAGCTGTGTCATTCGGTAAGTCGTGATATGCCAAGTTTAATAACCTGTTGGAAAGCATGTACATACGCTGAGGCAACCACGCCACTGCAAGGTGGGTGATTGTCTCAATACGTTTTTCCTCAAAGCCATACTCTCGTAAAAAGTCCTCTCTTTCTTTTTGAGTGTTAAACTCTGAAGCTTTACCTGCCCAGTACATGTGATCATGAATCGGTCTAGGTAAACTTTTAGCCAATTACAAATCTGTAAGTTTGATTGGCACAATCTGATTATGTAAGTTGTATGGAGTGTAGATACCTGTTTGCTCACACTTCAACAATAAGTCCAGTGCTTGTTCATTCAGAGATCGACCATACTCTACAGCTTCAGGTTCTAACTCATAAACCACATATGGATATGGATGAGTCTTTTCTATTGCAAGAAACTGAAACCTATCAACCTCAGTCAGACCTACATTTTTAGCGGCATCAAGATAGAAAGCTGCCTGTTGATGATAGCCAAATGTTTTGACTGAATGTTTAAAGCCTCTTGGTGAAGCGTCACGACAGGTTTTAAGATCAATGATCACATTGTCTTGCAACATATCGAAACGAGCTTTACACAAATGCCCAAAGTAATCGAAGACCACTGATAACTCAGTCTTGTCCTCGCCTCTTGGTTTGAATGCATCAAGAACCTCACAACGAGCTACACAAGTGTCATACAAGTCTTGTGAGACAACGCTACGATTACCGACAGAAGAAAGAAAGTCTGCATACTCTTCTTTGCCTGCCTTGGTTCTTTTGTCGACCTTGGGTGCTATGACGAACTCATCGTCAAACACATGAGGTTCTAAAAATAAACAATGTTGCAATCTACCCTCAACAAAGAATGAAGCCTCGCTGTCAGGCTTCTCTTCGTATTTATATTTGTAAGGGTCTTTCATGATGGCTGAAAGATCATGCGATCTAAAAGCACCAAGATCATTGTATTCAGGGAAAGGCATGTCGTCATACACTCCCTCTTCGTAGACCACGATATCAAAGCGTGGTTCAAAATCTATTACATCACCCATGGTATAAAAGGGGGGCTACTAAATCTATTTGTTATGGAGAATCAAATATGAAATATATATCATGACCTAGTAGCCCAAACCGTTAAAACGGGATTTGGTCCTCGATTGATTTCTTGTCATCAGCCAAGTTATCAAGAGAAGAAAACTCTGTTGACTCATCTTTTTGTAGTTTAGCACTTTCAGCTTTATTAGATGCTACCACTTCAAAAGATTCATCAATCTTATTTTGTACCCATTCGGGTAAATTTACAAACACATCGCACATATCTTTGTTGTCTTTGGCATACTCATCGACATCAAAAGCTATCTGCTCATTGGTTGTTGCAACTTTCTTAACACCACCTTCAGGGTGGTAGACAGCCGTTACTTTAGGATTACCACCTGAAGTATATTCAACTTCAAGCTCACAAGTGCATCCTAAGATGTTGGTTAAATCAAAACCTTTGAGTTCATCATCGGTAAACTTTTTGTTACGCCATGAACATAAATGTAAAAACAAAGCAGACTTCTCATTGAGAGACAGTGTGTATTGTTTCATGATTGAGAAAGGTTTGCCGTCTGACATCTTCTCATCTAGTTCCCAGTATAAGAAGACACTGTGACGCTTCTTGGTTTCACCTTCATAGGTTTCATTGTGTGTTCCCACATCAACAATTCTATAACAGGTTGCTTTATATCTACCCTTGGCAATGGTCTCAAAGTTACCGCTACCGCTATCGCTTATTGTTAAAGCCATATTTTTTCTCCTCAATAAAAATAATTATTGTTTATTTATTCCAAACAAAGTATATTGTAAGGTATTCAACACAACATAATATAGAAGTTTCACAGAGAGGGCAAGTATGGGGATCAAAAATATTAAAGGCGGAGGCAAGGAATACGACAAACCCTTGACTATGGAGTCAATGGGTAAGTTTACAGAGTTCTTAAAACAACATGGATTTGAACCTAAGAATGAAACACTGGAACCTAATCCCGAAAAACCACAAAGAGCATATACCAGTGTTAATGGCAAAAGAGCCATGTCAGGTTACTATGCTTACTATGATAACTTTGGCACACCTATTGGTTTTGCCTCTGACTATCGAACAGGACAAACTCATAACTTTAAATTATCTTCACGGAAATCTTCCGAGGTTAACTATGAAGCACTGGAGAAATTTAGAGAACAAGCAAGACAAGACCAAGAACAGAAACATTTAAAGGTCGCAAAGAAAGCCAAAATGATTTGGGATGCAGGCAAACCCTGTGACTCACATCCATACTTAGATTCTAAAAACGTACGGTCACACAACTTGAGAGAGCATAATGGCAAGCTCTTGATACCCATTATTGATGAGACAGGCAAGATGTGGTCGTTGCAGACGATCATGCCTGATGGATCAAAACGATTTCTTTCGGGTGGTCGAACAGGTGGTTGCTTCTATTTAATAGGCACACATTTAATAAAGGAAACAAAGAAGATAGGATTTGGTGAAGGTTACGCTACTTGTGCAACAATCTTTGAAGATCAAAACATTCCTATGGTGGTTTGTTTTAACGCAGGTAACTTGTTGTCTATTAATACCAAGTTTATGGAATCCATTCCAAACAAAGAGTTTATTATTTATGCAGACAATGATGCCAATGGTATTGGTGAGAAGAAAGCAATAGAAGCCGCTCAACAATCAAATGCTGAGGTGGTGATGCCAACAGAAGAAGGCATGGACTTCAACGATCAAAAAGCAGTCACTGGTGAAATCATTACCAAGAAGGTGGATGTTCCTGACCTAGTAGAGTTTGAGAAAACCACGCAAGGTCGGATCATGGCTACCACAGATAACTATCATGCACTCATGAAGACTTATGATATTGAGTGTTATTACGATGTTATTAAAAAACGCATCGAGATAGAGATACCTAACTTCAAACCCATAGCAGATTTAAAAGATGAAGCACACTTAGTTGAATTAGAAAACTTGTGCATCAAGAATTTTGTACCCCATCAAAGAGTCCGTGATGCGATGAAAATCATCGCCCAAGAACACAATCCTGTTGCCCGTTGGATTGATAGTAAGCCTTGGGATGGTGTGTCTCGTGTCACGGATTTCTGCGATACCGTCACAGCAGAGGATGACAGACTCAAACACATGCTGATGAGAAAGTGGTTGCTATCTTGTGTAGCGGCGGCTTTTGAAGTTGACGGTGTATCGCTAGAAGGATTGTTAGTCTTCCAAGGCAAGCAAGGACTAGGTAAAACGCTTTGGTTCAAACGCTTGGCTGAGTTCAACAAAGGTTGGTTGCTTGAAGGTGCTACCCTTGATCCCAAGGATAAAGATAGCGTGAAGAAAGCTGTTAGTCACTGGATTGTAGAACTGGGAGAGTTGGAGTCTACCTTTAAGAAAGCAGACATCAACCAACTCAAAGCTTTTATCACTTCTAAGTCTGATGAGATGCGATTGCCATATGATCGAACCTTTACCAATTATCAAAGACGCACAGCTTTTTTTGCATCAGTGAATGAGCCTGAGTTCCTCATGGATGGTAGTGGCAACAGAAGATTTTGGTGTTTAAAGGTTACAGACATCAATCCGCATCATGGGATCGACATGCAACAAATGTGGGCAGAGGTAAAGTCTACCCTTTATAAACAAGGTGAAAAGAACTGGTACCTAACGAAAGAAGAAAGAGAACTCTTACAAGAATCGAATGAAGGATTCAGAACCCAAGGTGCAGTCGAAGACTTGCTCATGCAACATGTGGATTTCAAGCCACTGGATTCAGAGAAGAAGCCATGGCAACTCACAGCTATGCTTAGAGCTTTAGGCATACGCAACCCAAGAAACATAGACTTCAAAGATGCATCAAGAGTATTAACAGAGTTTGGTATTGAGCCTAGAAAAACCAATGGTAAGAAAGTGTATGATGTTAGCTTGATAGATTTACCCACAGAGAGTACCGATGAACCCCTTGCATTCTAGCGATGATAGTGGGCAACCTTGGGCATCAATCGTTGTCTCTGAGTATTTTACGCACAATTTTTTTTAGCACATGAGATTTGAGGCATTCACAGATGTATTTACGCAGGAGTTCCAAAACTTCACTTCAAGGATGTGGCTCGATTATTGTGATGAAACGAAATCACCTTACGCCAAGACAAGAGACTATGCAGGGTATGTGAAAAAGAACTTCAAGTGGTTGATCAGGGAATTTAACAAACGCAATGGCAAAGAGGAACTCAACATTAAATGAAGACATCAAGTGCAAAAGCAAAGGGTAGGAAGTTACAACAGTGGGTAGTAACTAAGCTGATAGAAATACTGAAGCTAGATGCAGAAGATATAGAGAGCAGACCCATGGGTAGCCAAGGTGAAGATGTCATACTCGGTAAGCAATCAAGAGAAGCTTTCCCCTATTCAATCGAATGCAAGAATCAAGAAGCAGTGAATGTGTGGAAGTCATACGAACAAGCACAGACCAATTGCAAGGGCTATGAGCCTTTACTCGTGATCAAAAGAAACAGAAGCAAACCCTTGGTGGTCATGGATGCACAAGCTTTCATTGATCTGCATACAAGAATACATACGGAGTAATAGATGAAGTGTTGGCATTGTAACGAAGAATTAATATGGGGCAACGATGATACCATCGAAGATGAAGACGGTAATGATTTGTTGTATACCAATTTATCTTGCTCAGGTTGTGAGGCTTTTGTTCAGGTCTACTTGCCTATAGCTGATACTGATAAATTAAATAAAGAGGAATAGATGGAAGAAGATAAGAGAGAGATACTGACATCGAATGTAGAGATGAGTGAGATAGATCAAAGCATCTACAAGAACTTCGACTTTAGCTTTGATGGCACCACAAGCTTCGAGGTACCAAGAATGCCATCGATAGATGGGGAGTTTTCTATTGGTGTGATCTTTGGATCAAGTGGGAGTGGTAAGTCTACCTTGCTCAAAAGGTTTGGTGTGGAAGAAGAACTAACATGGGATGGAAGCAAATCAGTGGCTTCACACTTTGATAGTGAAGAAGATGCCATTGCAAGACTCAGTGCAGTAGGACTCAACACGATACCATCGTGGGCAAAGCCTAGACATGTGTTATCGAATGGCGAGGGTTTTAGAGCAGACATGGCAAGAAAATTAAAAGATGGTGCCGTGATAGATGAGTTTACCTCAGTGGTTAACAGAGAGACAGCTAAGTCTTGCTCTGTGGCTTTATCTAAATACATTAAAAGAAACAATCTAAAGAACATCGTTTTGGCTACATGTCATGAAGATATACTTAGTTGGCTTGAGCCTGACTGGGTGTATTGCACTGACACGCAAGAGCTAAAAAGGGGGTCACTTCGGCAACCTATACAAGTTCAAGTATACCGATGCGATAAGTCTTTGTGGTCAATGTTTGCGAAACATCACTATTTAACGGCAGAGATACCTAATGCTATACGATGCTTTTGTTGTGTGTGGGAGGGGCAACTCGTGGGCTTTGGTGCAAGCATAAGTTTGCCGGGCAAGATACCACCGTTATATGAGGGTGATACAAGAAAGAAATGGCGTGGTTGTAGAACGGTCATACTGCCTGACTTTCAAGGCTTAGGCATAGGAGTACGCTTCTCTGATGCGATAGCAGACATTCACATCGAAGATGGGTACAGATACTTCTCCAAGACTGCACACATGCGTATGGGTGAATACAGGCAAAAGAGTGATCTTTGGCGTGCTACTTCTACTAATTTAGTGGATAGAAAGAAAGCTAGAAGAAAGAATGTAAAGAAAGAGTGGCATCACATGACGTTAGATGTGGATAGAATATGTTATTCGCATGAGTATATTGGTCCTGATAGGAAGTCTTATGACCCTGTTTGGAACAAGGAGAAGAATGAATTGAAACAGGCTGATTTGTTTACAGGGTAGGGTAGGGTATGCAAATTAGAAAAGTATTAAAGAAATGATAACAATTGAGGCTAGGTGTGAGGGTGTAGGGTACTGCAAGAGAGGTGGATACCCTGTGCCATGCCCTAGTCTCAATCCCTTTATTTATAAGGGTTTTGGGCTTAGGTAGGGTATAGTGTATACATTAAGTAATAATATTTATTTATATAGTATAGAGGGGTAGCTAGTATAGTGCTTATATGGTTATAGGAGTATTAGCTAGTTATAGGTAGCCCTACCCCATACCCTCTACCCTTTATTGGATTTAACAAGGAGAAAGAAATGTTAATGCAGTTGATGGTGACGGAAAAAGAAAAGAAATTGATGATTGATGCACTGGCTGATCGTGGCAAGATATACCTTGAGAAAGAGAAGGAAGGTAAGAAGTTAACCACGGATGAGAAGAGAGACTTCAAATCCATTGAGAAGATCGTGCATCAGATAGCGTTTGGGAAGTGAGATGACAGAAGAAAAGAAAAAGAACACAAGTAAATACAAGGGCAGACCGAAGAAAGCTCCAATGAAGCCATTGATTGAAAGACCCAGTGCTTTTGAAGAGGACACTGAGTTGCAACTGACTGAGATGCAGAACGCTTTCGTTTGGCATTATGTCAATGATAATTGCACACAGACTGAAGCGGCTAGACGAGCAGGTTATGAGTTCCCTGCATCATCCGCTACTCGTATGATGAATGCCAAGCACAATCCACAAGTGGTTAAAGCCATCATGTTGCAGAAAGCAGAGCTTGCACATAAGTATGCGATTACTCCTGAAAAGACTGCGAAGATGTTGTGGCAGATAAGCGAAGAGGCTTACAACAAAGGACAGTTTAATGCGTCAGTGTCAGCCATTCGTGAGTTGAATGAGATAGCAGGGTTGAAGGTAAGAAAGACAGAGAACTTAAATATCACTGCTAACTTGGATAACATGTCGCACTCAGATATAGAGAAGAGACTGAAGGAAATCTTCGGTGGTGACATCGTTGATGCTGACTTCAATGACATATAAGAAAGTATGACATAAGTATGACACTTTAAGCTGTGTCGTTAGCTATTAATCTGAAATAAAACCAAGTGGGGAGACTTTTTCTCCCCACAACAAGAAAAAAGGTACAAAAATCAAAAAAGCACGGCAAATCAGTGACTTACGCATTATTTTTTGCAGGGAAATTCCACACTCTGTACCTTTTTTGTAATAGCTGTCTGTCCACACCGCTAACATAGATGCAAGAACACGCTGTGTGAGGCTCTGAGAAGCCCATAGAACGGGACTCTATTGGATTTGGAAACAAACCTCCAAAAAAACCAAAAACTTTGACCCTACACCCCAAAAATCGGGTCGGCTGTGGGCGAGGCTATTGCAACTGGGTTAGACATATTATGTGTAATTTTTTCAAAGTAAGTGTTCAAATGAACATATCTATGTATAATGGCACTTGGAGATAATTATGAAGCTAGATCGTAACGCACTTAAAGAGGCATCCGTAGATACACTACTCGGAGCCATGGTTAACTTTCCACTTTCGTGGCTCACCTTATCCATGGTACTGGTTTTTACCACCAACTCGTTTATACTTTCTCTATCGCAGTTGGTTATCCTCTCTATTTTGGCAATCATCCGCAGATATTACACAAGGGTCTATTTCCAAGACCGCAACAAAAGGAAGAACATTGGCAAAAACTTGGATTAAAGAAAAAATCAACCATGTAAAGAAGAAAACTTCTATCGGTGACTCACGCCTTAGCCATGGTTCAGGAACAAATAAAAATAAAAGAAAGAAAAAATACCGAGGGCAAGGAAAATGAAAGTAGACGCAAAAAAGAAAATCGATCTTGAGCAAGTTATTGACGAATTACAACAAACCAACGACTTCTTGGTTGAGATAAATAAAAATCTTTCTCAAATGGTAGCTTTCCACAAGCTTCAATTGCTAGCTATGACCGAAGCCTATATTTCTAGCGAAGAAGACTTAACAAACAGCGAAAAAATTATTCATTAAATTTTCATATTAAGTGTTGACATCAACACTTGTTACCCCTATTATTAACAGTGTAGGCAATGCTTACATTTTTAATAAAGGAGAAAATATGAAAAAAGTAAAACCAAACATGATGAAGGAGATGCAAGCCAACATCATTGAGTTAATGAAAACCGAAGGCGACAACTGGACTAAGAGTTGGGTTGAAGTCGGATTACCCCACAACATTGCAACCAAGAAAAATTATAGAGGCGGAAATGTCTTTAATCTTAACTATGCTGTGTGGAAAAACGAATGGAAGTGCAACCAGTGGGGAACTTTCAAACAATGGAATGACCTTGGTCATAAAATCAAGAAAGGCTCAAAAGGAACTCAAGTCTATTACTGGGAACTTAGAGAGAAAAAACTTGCTTGGTTGACTGAAGCTGAGAAAGCAAAATATCACGCAACCAAAAAATTACCTACCTATCTTTTACAAAGATTCGCTATTGTATTTAACGGTGTGCAAATCGAAGACTACAAATATCAAAAAGTCCAAGCTCACAAAACTGAACTTAATGATAAAGATGTAGCCATGATTGAAAACTTTATCGCTAACACTGGAGCAACAATTGCTCATGGAAGCAAAGACGGTGCTTACTATGAAAAATTATTTGACGCTATCAGCATGCCCAACAAAGAAGACTTCTTTACTGATGTGGATTACTTCTCTACCAAGTTGCATGAGCTAACTCATTGGACCATGACTAAAGAACGCACCAATCGAGTTGCAGAAAAACTTGACTATGCAACTGAAGAGTTAGTCGCTGAGATAGGTTCTGCTTTCTTATGTGCTTACCTAGGTATTAGCAAAACCCCAAGAGCAGATCATGCGAAATATCTTAATGCTTGGGTTCAAAGAATCGAAGAATCTGAGAAAGCAATGACCAAAGCATTTACCCTAGCTCAAAAGGCTTTGGATTGTTTGGTTGAATTACAGGAGAAAAAAGCAGAGGTTGCATAACCTCTGTTTTATTTTCTGAGGTAAGATATTCTCATGAGTAACAAAAACTACAAAAGACTCATCCCTGCAAGACAACTGTGTGATAAGCAAGGCACCTATTCTGACGAACATGGCTTTGATTCTTACACCCTCTCATGCTCATACGATGAGTACCCTATCGATCCCGAAATCTTGGCTCAAGCCATCGCAAATAATAATTCCAATGTTTACGAGATGAACATTTACAAAAATCTTAAAAGACTTAGAACAGGACCTATCAGAAAAGGAGTAGTAAATAAGTTTTAATAAGTGTTGACATTAACACTTATATAACCGATAATTAACTTAGTTTTAAATATATTCATTTACAGGAGAATCAAATGAACAAAATTGAAAAAGAAGCAGTCAAGAGAATCCATAACCTTTTGGATACCTTGATAATCAACGAGCCTTTTAATGCTGAAGAATTCAGAAGACTTAAAGGCGAAATAAATTGCATGGGCATAGGCAGTAAAAATGTCATACCAATGTTTGAAGAGATTTGGTATTACACCTACGAAGCAAAAGATCGTAGCCAAACACTGACTGAGCTTGGCGAAGAGTTGGGAGTGCAATAATGGAAGACATCAACAAATACTTTAACTTAGCCGAACCCAGTGACCTTGGTGATACCCATCACTCAGGTTCATGGTCGAAAGACCACTTAGACCCAACGAACACTTGGGGCAACGGCATGTGCTTTGTTTACTACAATCGCAATTGTAGTTTCAAACTCAAACAAGAGATTTGGCAAAAGTACACTAGCAAAATCATCAAGCTCAGTGACATGGAGCTTCTGACCAACGACACACCTTTCACCAATGCTGAAGTCAAACAAGCTTTACATCAGAAATGGTTTGCCGAGAACAACGAGAAGATCAGACTTGCCAACAACAATGGAGCAAGAATGCGAAGAGCCAAACAAAAGGAGGTGGCGTAATGAATATTGATAACGAAAAACTTTTCAAAGCTTTGGATAACATTGCTTATGTAAACAGGTCCGACAACTTTATGATGTTGCCCGAAACCCAAGAGGATGAAATGCCATTCTTACTTTCACAGTTGCAACAACAATTGCAAAGAGCCGTAGACGACTACGCACAGAAACCCGAAAACAAAGAACGAGTAGAATTCTTTAGATTGGTCAAATGAAGATAGATAAAAATATACCTATTCCAAAAGCTTGGTCTCGTACCAAGCTAGATGGAATTCACGATGCACTTTGCGACATGGAAAAAGGCGATAGCGTTTTCTTTGATATTTACAAAGAAGCCGTGCGAATGCGAGCTAGAGCATCCAATTACATAAATGGCAACTATCGAGATTTTGCTAACAAAGATTTTAAAATCAGAAAGTACAAAGATGGTTGGAGAGTGTGGAGAACAATATGAACAAACTCCAAGTTACAATCAAGTTCGAGATCGACATCGAGGATGGTAATATCACCCTCGATGAGATCAAAGAAGAAATCATTAAGCAAGTTAAGAACAACAAGGTTGGCTATTACAAGCAAACCATGAAAACCATTAAGGGGGAAAAATGAGTAGCACTGATTACATCTATGAGATAGTCCAATTGTTTAAGCAACTGGATAATCAAGAAGCTAAGTTTGAAGTCATAAAGATTTTAGAAAAAATAGCTGAGGGCAAAGAATGGAAACAATAATTTTTACAATGATAGTAGCGATACTCATTATCGTTGCTTTTATGTATTCAGATTTATAGGAGATACTTATGAACCAATCACTTGATCCTACCGCACTCGTTTACGAATCCATCTATGGTTATTGCAGAGTTTCATCCATGGAACAAGCCAACCATGGAACCTCACTCGCAGAACAAAAGAAGATCATCATCAAGATGTCCATGTATTTGTTTGACCGTGAACCCGATGGCTTTTACATCGATGATGGTATCAGTGGCACCATCGACTTTGATGATCGACCTCAAGGCAAAGCATTGAAGAACATTCTCGAACCCAACGATGTAGTATTATGTTCCAAGCTTGACCGTTTGATCAGACGCATCAGTGTCTTGTGCAAAATCCGTGATGACTTCAACGAATGCAACATTCATTTGTTTGCTCACGACATTCTCGGTGGAGCAGAATCTATTAGCACCTCTAAATCACCCAGTGCCAAGATGTTTGTTAACATTATGGCTACTTTTGCTGAGTGGGATAGAGATAGCACCGCCGCTAAACTGCACACTGGTAAGATGCGTGTAGCTAGAGAGGGTAGATACATAGGTGGTGGCGTGCCATACGGCTATCAGTTAGAGAAACGAGGTCGTCATCAGTATTTGGTTGAGGTCCCTGAAGAACAAGAAGTGATTCAATATGTGGATACTTCTATGATCCGTCACGAAAAGATGGGCAGAAAAGCTCCATGGCGTAAAATGGCTAAACAAATCAAGTCGCTTTACAACCAAGACTTACCATTTTGGAAGGTTGAAAGAATTGCCAAGCGAAAGGTTAAAGAAAGGGCAACTGTATGATATATTTCTCTAATGGCAACACTA
>WLWH01001036.1_pt1 | contig 20080 bp, 20 predicted proteins | sample 6712741 | NCBI WGS metagenome assembly WLWH01 (sample SAMN12718694, study PRJNA515312) | sponge metagenome | isolation source: marine sponge | host: Mycale hentscheli | place: New Zealand: South Island, Marlborough, Capsize Point | collected 2003-05-01
TTTTATACATTTATATTGTATATTTTCTTTTGGTATCCGAGTAGCTTCTCTACGATGCTTCAAACAAACGGACATTGAGTCCTGGATACGATGCTCTTTGATATCAGGTCCTACAAACATTAGAAGGGCTACGATATGCTCGATCATTTATGGCCTCCATTAGCTCTTACCTTGTCTTTTAAATCTTCGATGTCTGTCAAAGCTTTTTCCATTTGTTTTTGTAAGAATTGTATGTTGACTTTGTTGTGCATCATATCTTCGATTCTTTTCTCTATCTTCTCGGTGGTCTTATAAAGATCCTCCAACAACATCAGCTGTTCCTGGTCTACGGGCTTCTGATCTGAAGCCTTAAGTAAATCAGCTTGCATCAGTTCACGTGAAGTCTCCAACGATACTAATCTCCCAGTGAGTTCTGTATAACCTAACACACCTAATGCTACACCTGCAACAATCCCTAAAATCGTCTTAAGATCCGTGCTTACTTTTGTTCCTTCATTTAATTTCATTTTGGCATTGCTCCTTCAAAGATAACTACATCTGGATTATCTTTTAGATATTGTATCTTTAAATTATCCCAATGTCTTCCCTCTGGTTTTTTATCAATAAACTTTACAACCCCTAATTTATTACACATATTGAATAATTCAGCAAATTCTACAGGTGGTGGGCTAATATTTGGTATTCTTTTACACTCTTTTATAAGTTCAAGTTGGGTTTTTATTTTACTTTTTTTCTGCATTTCTGCAATATACTCATCACTACAGACAGCACCTAAAGGCATTCTAAATCTAAAACCTAGTGTTTGATTTTGTGATTCAGCACTAGAGCCAGATTTGTATTCGTTTTGTCTAACTTCTGTATAAGTTTCCCAATGGCCTCTTTCACAAGTTCCGTAGTCATTTAAATAATCATTTCTTGCTTGTGCGTAAGTCGCTACACAAAGAAAGAATGCAATCCATAATAAATTATCTCGTAAGGTCTTTAAGGTCATAAGTATGATCCCTCACTGTGTCGGCAAGTTGTCTATATAAATTTTCTGCCATTGTCCACGTTGCTTCTGCTGCGGACAGTCTTTGTTTAAAGTCGTTAATATCTGCTTTTGCTGTTAAAACTTTTTCTTCTAATTTTATAATTGTTTCTTGGTTAGCTGAGATAGTATCTGTAAGATTCAACACATATCTAACAGACGTAAACGTTCCGGCTAGGATTGCTCCCACTACCGGAACGATTACAATATTCTTTTTGAACCACTCTAGTTTACTTTTAGGCTTCTTTTTCATTACTTATAAAAGCCTTTAAAAATCCAATTAACCCATTTGTTCCAGATAGACTTAACTTTGTCCCATACTCTGCAACAAATATTTTTACATTTTTCAATCATTTTTTTTCTCCTCAATTTCGTAAAAGAAGTTGTCCGTATCTTCTGTTCGCCACTTCCTACTATCTTCTACATTCCACTCATTAGTTTGTACTTTCCAATCAGGAATTTCATCCTTAACTGTGAAAGAAGGGATGTCCCAAATTAGTCTATTGTTAGGTTGTGCTGCATAATTGCCATCGTCTAAAGCAAGTATGTGAGCGCACTTATGTTCGTGCGGTATTTCCGAATGATCGGTATCTAATATATTACTCTCTGGGTGTGCAAAATCAACAGTAAATAAGTAAGCACCACTGTGCCATTTTTTATCTTTGCCTATGTATTTGCCGGATTGTCCGTCCAGGATATCCCAAGAAGTAACAGCAGGATAGTAACTAAAAGAATTCCAAAGCTGAAGCTCATCAAGTCGTCTTCGTGGAACTTCTGTTGCCTTAAAACCCCGTTGAATAAACGCGCTAATAGGGAGGCGATAAAATACTGCACCACTCTCCATAATACAGTGAAAGAGAATAGCACGCCCAGTGATAGCTGACAGGCCGAAGATAATACAGTCTTCAACTTCTCCATGATGTTTTTTACAATCATATAAATATTCTCTTCTTATTTGAGCATATGTTACAGGAATATTTGCGTTTAAGTAAGCCATAAATTAACCTCATTTTATTTCACCCCAACTAGGACCTGATTCATAATCTACTTTGTTAGGAATTTCAAGATCTACCGCATCCTCCATAATTTTTTTTACTTTGTCTGCATGCTCTTGTGATTCAATAGATATATCAAGCTCATCATGTATTTGTATATGTGCCACAATACCTTCTTTATATAAAGCTAACATAGCTTGTTTTGTCATATCCGCTGCAGATCCTTGAATTAATTTATTTAAAGCTTTGTAAGTCATAGCTCTTCGTGATGGGTTTTCATGCCAGTAATTAATTTTTTTATTACCATCTTTGTCTTTAATAAATTCTCCTTCATCATCTTTCATATGAGGACCCATCTCTTGAAGTTCTTTCATTCTATCATAATCTTCTGCAGGTACATATTTACCCCAATCATTACCACGTAAAATAGGTTCCCATCTTGGAAATCTACATCTTCTACCTAACAAAGTTTTTATCTGACCTTTATTTTGTGAGGCAGACATAACCGCATTCATCAGTTGTTTTACAAAAGGTACTTTTGAATGATATTGATCAAATAATTCATCAGCTTTTTCTTTTGATACACCAAGCTCTGCTTGTAGCTTTGCTTTACCCATACCATAAAATAATCCTAAGTTAATTGTCTTAGCTTGTGATCTTGGTATCTCTGCCATATCTGCTACGATCTGGTGAAAGTCTGTGCTGTTATCATTTTCATATGAATCTGCAATTGTATTTACAGATGGTAATTTAAATTTTAAAGCATAGTGTGCAACCAATCTTGGTTCCTGTTGCGAGTAATCAAAACAACCCCACTTGTGATTTTTTTCTGGAATAAATAAAGATCTAATCATTGGTCCTAACACAGGATCTCTTGCAGGTATTTGTTGTAAGTTTGGATTCGAATAACTAAATCGTCCGGTAACAGTTCCGCCATCATCAGATCTAATTTGATTTATTTCCGCATGAATCCTACCTTTATGTTCATGTTTTAATATTGTATCTATGAACGTTGTACTGATCTTGTTTATCTTTCTAGCTTCTGCTATGCTTTTAACTATAGGATGTTTATGATTAGTCAAAAAGTTTTTAGTAAAGGAAGGTTCCTTTGATTTTTCAGTTTTTTCAAAACTCTCTCCAATTTTTTCAAAAACTTTGGCAATCGATCGTGCTGCCCATATTTGAACATCTACTCCTGTTTGTGTTTTTACTTGGTGCAATAATGTCTCTTCTTGTTTGGATAATTGTTCTTTCAATTTATGAGCTTGTTCGACATCAACACACACCCCTTTCTCGCGCATCTGTACAAGACAAGGAAAGAGATCAGTCTCCAAATTAAATATTTTTTGAAGATCTTGATTAATTAATTCTTCACTTACTTTATGCCAGAGCTCTAAAGTTAACTCAGCATCTTTTTCAGCATAAGCTCCTACTTCCATAGCAGGCATCTTCCACATATCTGCTTTAGGATCTAACCCTCTTTCTTTTGCAGCTTTAGTAAGTAATCCTTCACTCTTACCCTTACCTAAAAAATGCCAAGATAAAGTATTTAATGTATAAGAAAATCTATTCTCATCAATAAGTGAACATGCGATCATAGTATCTACAATAAGTCCGTTTATAGATAAGCCCATAGATCTAATCCAACATACGTCGTACATTGCATTGTGAAAAATTTTAGTAGCAGGACATTCCAATGTATCTTGGAACCATTCTAAAGTACGTTTTTTGTCCATATTGGGTCCTGTACCATGTGCGATTGGAAAATAACCAGACCATCCATCTACAGCTACCGCGATACCCACAACTTCACCAACCCCAATAACAGAACCTGATCCCATCTTTTTTAAATTAGGATCTCTTGTTTCTAAGTCGATGGCAATCTCTTTAGCTTGTCTAAGATCTGGATATTCTGATGGCTGAACCCATTCAGTTTGTGCAAGATATTTAGGTAACTTCATCTTTTCTTCCTTTTCATATCGTTTAATTTCTTAATTTCTAATTCGCAATAATGTATTATCTTTTCTAAATCTTCTACACCATTTTTTGTAAGATATCTACAAACATATTTCACAACGTTTCCCTGGAAGAACGAGAGATTATTTTTTGAAATAAATTCATACGGCTGAATGTGAAAAGATTTATAATGCTTTCCACCTATTTGTTTATCTTGTGGTTCTAGATCTTTAAATATACTACTGTCTGTCATAATTGATAACCTTTCCTTTTTATTTTTGCTTTTAGTTTATATAAATTATGTTTGGCTCTTGTCGTACCAACATACCAAACACGATGCTCTTCATCTTGCTTGTCAATACTTTTCTTTATTGCTTTCTGTATTTTATCACCTTGTTCTAAAGACAAGATTACGTTATCCTGTTCGCCACCTTTTATAGCATGAATTGTTGATACCCATATTCTTGCTTTTTCATCTAGTCTTTCTCCTCTTTCTAACATCTGTCTTATATAATTTTTTTCATTTACATCTACGTTGACAAAAGCATCATACCAAGATATCGTTCTGTCCCAAGAAACGTTTCCTGTAAATTCTTTCACATCTTTAATATTTTTTTCTTCTAATGTTTTACCACTTTTCCATAAGTCATAGAATTTTTTAGCGGAGTAAACTCTAACTTTATGACCTTTTCCTTTATTACTATCATAATATAAATTTTTCTTTTTTAATTGTTCCATTATTTTAAGCATATTACTTTTAGTTCTAGATAATATTAACCACTTACCTTTAGATAAATCTATCTGACCTAGATCTGATATATGAAATGATTGTCCTTCATTTGTTTTTGGAAAATAATCTTTTATTTTTCTTTGACCTAGTATTCGATTTACAACTACACTAGACTGATCTTGCACCGCTTTTGATATTCTTTTTGAATAACGTAATACTTTTTCTTTTGCAGGTTCATTTATAAATCTTTCTACATCTGCACCAGCCCAGGTAAAAATAGCCTGGTCATCATCTCCTGCCAAATATATATCTTTACTATTTTCTTTTAGCTTGTCGTATAATTTCCATTGTAAAGGTGAAAGATCCTGTGCTTCATCTATAAAGACTACATCAAATTTTGGAACTTTATCTAATACATTATTAATAATATCATTAAAGTCCTGTAGCTTTGCAGTTCTTTTATACTCTAAAAAATTATCATGGATATGTTTTAAAGTTTCCCATTTAATGTATTTCTTATCATGTTCATTTCTATCAAATTCTTCTCTTATAGTTATATCTCTATTGATTGCTCTACCTATCATTTGAAAATAAGGATTATCATTAGTTAAATAATGTGTTTCTTCTTTGTTAAATTTGTCAACATAGTTGACCTTTATATTTAAGAGTTTTCCTAGCTCTTCATAATGATAAGGTTGCATTATGTTTTCCTCACTTAATCTAAGAGTATGATATGAGAATGCGTGTAGTGTTTGAAAATAGGGTAATTGTTTTTCATCAAAAGGCATTCTTTCTCTAGCTTCTTTTGCAGCTTTTCTTGTAAATGCAAAATAACCTATCTTGTGTGTTGATACACCTTTTCTAACATAGGCTTTTGCTCTATTAATAAGTCGATACGTCTTACCAGTACCTGGGGGACCATAAAATTTAAATATCAAACAATGTCCTCCTTATCTTCAAACGTTAAAATTTCTTCAGGTGCTTTTTCTTTTTTAAATATATCTAAAGGAAGTTTTGCACATCTTATTGCAGGAAAATATTTACCGTTCTTATCCTTACCAGGATAGCGTTTCAGTTGACTAAACTCTGCTTGAAAATATGTTTCCAACATATGAGATGTTCTTTGTTCATCTTTCTTCCATTCATTTCTTTTTAAGTCATCAAAGTATGGTTGAAATTTAAAATAAACATATCCCTCTTCTTCTAAAACTGCGCCTGTCATAAATGAGTTATGACTTGTAGCTTGTACACCATTTAAATATTCTTTTGTAAGTTCAAATAATATTTCTCTAGGCGTGGTTCCTGATGCCGGTTTCAGTACATCCATATTAGACCACAAATCTTTTAGCATCCCGTTAAAGTCTTTTGATTTTATAGGGGGAGGTACCACTTCTATTTGAGCAGCTATCAAAGCTTTTAATTCTCTTTGTTCTATAATTTGTTTTACATTCTTCGCATGTATTGTAGCCACCTTACCATTAGGTCTTGATACATTGATGTAAAATTCAGGTTCGGGTTTATAATCTATTTTGGTAAGTCCAGATAACATAGGCCATGATTCACTAAGTTGTGAAGCCACACCAAAAGGTCTTTTAATACATTCTATCTTAGAACATTTTTTTGCAATAGGATCTAGATTACAAGTATGACCCGCTGTATCTTTCAACCATCCTTTTATCTTTGCTAATACTTTAGCATCTCCCCAGTCGTCATCATAAAGAATATAATTTCTACCCGCTTCTAATACTTTCTTTTCCCAGTTATCTTTGTATTTCTTTTTAGCAAAGACCATATAATTAAATAAAAACCTATCTCTTTCATCAGGTAATTTTTCACCCTCACCTAATTCTTTTGTGATAGCTTGTAAGCAAGGGGGTCCATCTAAAAATTCTGTAGGCCCACCTGTAAGTTCCTTCTTTACTAAATCACCTGCAATTTTTTTTAATTGCTCTTTTGTTTGTAGATTCAAACCAATAATATTTATGAAGTCTTCATATTTTATTTCTTCTCCATTTGGCATTAAAGCAATACGTTCTTTTTTATTAAAGTAAGGTAAGTTAATAAAATTACCATTGATGGGTTTACCGTCTGCATTCTCTCCTAGTTTAGTTTGTTTAGGAAATATTTCTGTGTTTGCTGGCAGACCAAAAGAAAATAATAAGGTTTCTAAAAATTCTCTAATCTCACTTGCTTGTATCTTTGTTTTTGTAAATACATAAACATGAAGTCCACCACTTTTAGATTTGATGGGTACAACAGGTAAATCATTTTCTTCTATAATTTTTAGATATTTAGATGCATTGAAATTTTTATAATCAGGATCTATATCTATAGCTCCAAATGATGCCATACCATCATCATCACAAGGTTGAATACCAATAGATTTTTTACCTTCTAAATGATCTTGATAATCTTGTTTTAGTACAGGAGAAGAAGACCAGCCATAGTCACCAGGCTTGAATTTAATCTTACCGGACTCTGGATCTTTGTAACCATTATCTATGTTGCAGAAACCATAGTTACGTTTTAACCCTGTAAAGTATGTAATGAACTCTTCCATAATATGAAAAGGGGCGACCGAAGCCGCCCCAATCGATTACACAATATCCTGTGTAGACTGATTGTTCTTTTCGTATTTTGGTTTAGCTGATCCCTTAGCTACAGATTTCTGTAACTCTTGAGCAATCAAGTATACATCAGCATCTTCTTTTTTACTTACATCTAAATTTCTTGCTATAGATGGTTTGTAAACATGCCAACTTTTACTTCCAGCTGTTCTACCTACAGTTTTTAAATTATAAACTGCAGCATATGAAGCTGGTTGATAAGGACCTTGATCATCTTTAAATCTAAGATTCTTAATCAGATTGTTAAGTTCTCTTGCTGGAGATAAGTTTGAAGATCTCATAGGCATAACACAAGGTCTCATCTCGTCATTGACAAGAGCCAACACATAAAAGTATGCAGTTTTTTCTACATAATTTCCGTTGGGTAACCTGTATCTACCATTTCTTTCTTCAACAGCATCTGCTGGTATCTCTAAATGAGTTCCAACAGGAGCAGAAGCACTATCGCCTCTCTCTTGCCATTCAGGATATCTTGTCTGTGCGTGAGCAATTAAGACATTGATACCATCTTTTTCTCCATCAATTAACTGACCAAGACTTGCTGCATATATCATTCCAGGTTTTGCACCTTCGACATATTTAGCATCTCTTGAATTACATTCAGGGGATAACTGATGTAGGATTTTCAGAATCGGTGTTGATACGTCATCTGATTTAATCTCTTCGGCTCCTTTACCGGAATCACCTCTAAGATTAATTGTAGATAGTGCACCTGCACTATTCTTCTTTTCTAGACTTTTTTCTGTTTTCACGTCTACTCCTTTGTTAGTTTATTAGTCTATTAGTTTACCTTTTAACTTCGTTTGATTTCCTTCAAACGTCCAAAATAGTTCGGATGGAACTTCTTTACCAGATTTTTTCCAATCTTCCAATACTACTTTTAGAGTAGCAGGGTGAACAGCCTCTTTTTGAGTCGGTTCATAGCCCTGCTCTTTTGCAAGGGTAGCATACGCCATTGCCTTGTTGTCTTCGCCCTGGCCAAAGGTAACGATAATATTGTTTTTAACAATATCACCTAAGCCATTGTTTCGAAGCCATTGATGTGCCTCAGCTTTTTTGTCTGCTTTTATAGTGGCACTAAAAATATCTTTGATGGATACTTCAGATCCATCTGCTAGTTTTAAAGTTTTTAAGTTCATATCCATCATCATTTTTGGAATGACGATATTACTAAAATTCTTTTCTTGTTCTTTTAATTCTTTAATTTGTTTTTCTTTAAGTTCGATTGAAGCTTTTACAGTTTTTAATTTCTCTAATTCTTCAGATAACTTTTTAGGATCTATTACGTCTGATTGATCAGGCGCATCTTCTCTTAAATTAATTGTCATATTTCCTCGCTTTCATGCAAAGTAATATAATGATTATTTTTCTAAAGTCAAGTTTATTTTTGATGGAGATTAATTTCTATTGTGTAATAAGTTTTTTCTTGTCTATCCCATTTTAGAAATTTATATTTACCGCCTGTAATATCAGAAACTATTGAACACGCTACACCAATTATGGCAGGATCTCCTGTTAATAATAAATAATCATTTGGTGTGTAGTTTTTTAGAAGCATTCTAAGTTTCATTATTAGTGGTCCGGGTGAAAAAACAATTTGTGAAAACTCTGGAAGCAATGACACAATTTCGCCATATTGTTGTGCACCAAGTACATTGTACTTAGGCATTCCTTTTGATGTTCCTGGTATTTCTTGTATTAAATATACTTTAGGTCTAGTACCTGCTGACTTTAGTTGTGCATAATCATTCATAGTTTTACTTTCTTGACATTAAATTCTAATTACTATATACGTCTTTTCAGAAAGAAAAGCAAATATGTTTTACAAATTTAAAACGAAGCCATTTGAGCATCAACTCAAAGCATTAAAAATGTCTTGGGATAAAGAAAATTTTGCCTATTTTATGGAGATGGGTACAGGTAAATCTAAAGTCCTTATTGATAATATTTCTATGCTTTATGACAAAGGTAAAATCAATGGAGCTTTAATTATTGCTCCTAAAGGTGTGTATAAAAACTGGGCAGACTCTGAAATACCTACACATATGGCTGACCATATAGAAAAAAAGGTTGTTCTTTGGAGAACATCAGAAACATCAGCTAAATATAAAAAAGAATTAGCTTCGTTGTTTAGTACAGGTACAGATTTTCATGTTTTAATTATGAATGTGGAAGCTTTTTCTAGTGATAAAGGAACAGCTTTTGCTAAGAAATTTTTATCCTGTCATAAGACTATGATAGCTATAGATGAATCTACTTCAATTAAAACACATACGGCTAAGAGAACTAAAAATATTAACTCTTTAAGACCTCTTACAAAATACAGAAGAATACTTACAGGTTCTCCTGTAACTAAATCACCATTAGATTTATTTTCACAATGTTTTTTTCTAGACCCTGAATTATTAGGACATGGTTCTTTTTATACTTTTAGAGCTAGATATGCTGTGATGAGAAAAATTAATGTATCCGGTAGATCTGTAGAAATTGTAGTAGGCTATATTAATCTTGGTGAATTATCAGAAAGACTAAAACCTTTTTCTTATAGATGTTTGAAAGATGATTGTTTAGATTTACCTAAGAAAACATTTACAAGACGTACAATAGAACTTACACCTGATCAAAATAAAGTTTATAAACAAATGAAGCAAGAAGCTTTAGCGTTTTTAAATGGTAAGATGGTATCTACTAACACTGTTATTGTTCAATTAATGAGACTACATCAAATCACTTGTGGTCATTTTACATCTGATGATGGAGATATACAAAATCTAAAAAATAATCGTATCACTGAACTTATGAATATTCTTGAAGAGATGGAAGGCAAAGCTGTAATATGGGCACATTATAGGCACGACATAGATATTATAGTTAAAACCATTGAAAAAAAATACCCTGGTTCTACGGCTACTTATTTTGGTGACACGTCTACAGATGATAGGCAAAAAGCTATTAAAGATATTCAAGATCCTAATAGTAAAGTTAGATTTTTAATTGGTACACCACAGACAGGTGGTTACGGTATTACGCTTACAGGTGCCTCGACAATGATTTATTATTCTAATGGTTATGATCTTGAAAAGAGACAACAGTCCGAAGCAAGGATAGATAGAATAGGTCAAGAAAAACCTATGACTTATATTGACATTATTGCGGAAGACACAATAGACGATAAAATCGTATTAGCCCTCCGCAAGAAAGTGAACATCGCCACAGAAATTATGGGCGAGGAACTTAAAGCTTGGATTTAATCAACCTTAAGCTTTTTTATTTTTTTCTCTCTTATATTTTTTAGAGAAATACTTAACATACCATTTTCAAATTTTGCTTTTTCACATTGAAGATGATCTGATACTTGCATTTTTTTTATAAAATGTCTTTTAGCAATACCTTTTCTTACATAGTTTTTAGGAGAATCTTCTTTTGATCCACCTTCTACCGTAAGTATATTGCTATCCACAGTAACACTAATACTGTCTTTGCTGTATCCCGCTAAAGCCATTTCTAAAACGTAATTTTTATCATCAACTTTTATTACATCAAAATGTGGATATGGCGCTGTATTTTGATTAAAGTATTCCAGACTTCGGAACACACTATCAAAACCAACACTATAATTTAGGAAATCTCTTAATCTATCACTATACATTTTAACCTCCTCGTTAGACTGTTAATAGTAAATAGGCCCTCCTAAAAGCGACCTAAGGTTAATATAAGTATAATTATAGTTTTTGCAAGAGCACTAAAATAACACCACCCATACCTGTGATGACTGCTCCCATAGATACTAATAATATTCTTTCTACTCTAGTAATTTGTGATTCTAATTTATGAATTTTGTCGTGAGTTTGTTTCTGCATAATTCTGCAGAGTTTTTCGTGTGAGTCTATTCGTTGTAGTGCGTTGTCTTTAGTCATTATGTTGATCCTTGCACAGAACTAAAACTTTCACCTTTGCTTGTATCTGGTCCTTCCATAAAACCAGTGTCATCTCTCATTGAAGACTGATAACCACCTGTTCTGTTTGCTCTATTTGAATCTCGCATTGCATCTGCTGCAGATTGTCTTGCAGCTTCTTCTTGTCTTTGTTGCTCTTGTAATCTAGCTAAATTTTTAAGTCCTACTTGTAGTCCTGCATCTCTTCTTTCAAGCATATTTCTTATACGTGAATCTCTTCTTCTTGAAGACCTTGCAGGATCACTGTAATAACCACCTGCCGCATTTAATTTATCAAGTTGTTCAGCAGTATACATATTACCATATTCGTCCATTGTTGCTGCACCTGCTCCAATGTAAGGAGCATTAAATAAATCTCCACCTTTTATTCCACCGTAAACAAGACCTGCTAATGCAAGAGGTAATCCTCCAACCATAGCGCCTGCGTTTGCTAATGCTTGTGAAGCGATTGATCTACCCGCTATGTCTTTACCATAATCTTTAAGCGTGCTTAGTATTCCATCCATTTTTGGCATTCCATCCATTCTTGAATAAGGTTGTATGTCATATAGCCTACCCATTTCTTCATCAAGATCATTACTAGTTGGGTATATAACTTCAGGTTCTGAAGTAGGTATAGCATTATAGATTCCAGATCTAGGATTAAAATCTTGAAATCTATTACTAAAAAAATTTTCAATAGATACATTACCCGGTATCTGGGGCTCTGTCATAAAACTGTAATATTCTTTGCTATAGGGTGCTGCCATTATGCTAATCCTCTTTGTCTAAGTCTAATCATTTTTTCCTCATCTGATAATAAAGCAGTTTCACTTGGTGTCAAGCCACTTTGCATGACTCCTGGTGCCTGAGGCCTGCTACCAACAACTTGAGGACTTGGCATAGCTTGCTCTGGTAAAGGAGGTGTGTTTATCTCAGGTAAAGAAGATGTTTTTTGAACTGGTATTGTTTCATCTACTGTATTCATACCTAGTTTTTCAGGTTCCTTAACTCCATATTTTTCTCTAAAGTATTTATCTAATTCTTCATCATTTAAACCTAAAGGAGCATTCTTCCATTTATTTCTTATTTGAATTAATTGACCTCTTGGAAATATATCTTTAAAAGTAAGTTCAGGATAAGTTTCTTGAAGTTTTTTTAACGATTTCTTTAAAGGACTTGTTGTTCTTGTAGTAGGTAAATTAGTAGGTCTAAATTTGCCTCTGAATAAATAATTCATAGTCTTACTTCCAAATCCTTGTCTATCTTTAAATTGTTGTTTTATATATCTTTTAGTAAACATTTTTTCTGAAAGATCTAAAAAAGCTTTTATTCTAGACATTTCTCTATATCTATTTCTTTGTTGTCTATCAAACTCTACTAAAATATTTTGAGGATTTTTATAAAGTTTTGTATTATCTAATATTTTTGATCTAGCATTACTATCTACATTTCTTAATCGCTCACTTAAATCACTAACTATGTAAGTGTAACTTGTTTTTGGATTTTCTTTTTTATAACCTAGTCCTAAAAATAATTTTAATACTTTTTCAGTTGTATCGTATTGATCTCCTGCTCTATTTACTTCTCCATCCAATGAACTTAATAATTCTCCAGCTTGTTTAAAAGTTGTAGGATTTATAGTCTGTAATAAATGAGAAAATATTTTTGCAAATATTACTCCATTATCATCATTTATAGGATCATATAATCTTTTACCTTTTAAAGTTTCACCTCCTCGTCCGCCTGCACCTTTAGGACGTACATCATTAATAGCTTCTGCTAAAATTGAAGGAGTTATAAAAGGCTCAAACAGTTGTGTTAAAGCTCCATTTCTTTCTTCATCAAAATTATAAATCATTGCGTTAAAAAATCTGTCAAAAAAAGCATCATTGCTATTATCAGGATTAAACATTTCTCTTGAAAAAATTTGAAAAGCAGAAGTTGCACTTTCAAAAGGCTGTTCTTTACTCCAATCTAAAGTTAAAAAAGTACCATCTTCAGCTATAGGACTTAAAGCAACTAACTTAGCATTTTTTTGATACCAAGGAGAAAAAAACCTTTGATACTTTATTAAAAATTCTTCATCAATTCCTGATAATTGAGAGGATATTGAAGTTAATCCCTTATCAAAACCGTATAGTACACTAGAGAAACCTAAAAATCTTCTAGTACCTATTTGTCTTAAATAAGGATTACTTGATCCCATTTCTCTAGTTGAATAAGAAAGAATATTATAAATATTTCTAATGATTTCAGATTGAAACGCAATAAAGTTACCAAGAGGTAGTCGTCTCCATTCTTTTACAATTTGAGGCACCATAGAATAGTTAGGATATACATCTCTAGTATAACGAGCAGCAATTTCTCTTATAGCATCGCTATGTGTTTTTAATGAACCGTCTAATTTTTTAGGGTCCCACGTCTTTTTAAATACTTCTCTAAATTGTTGAGTAACTAAATCCTGCCAAGTAATAGTTTGATTATCTGAAATATTATTAGGAACTCTATAGCCAGAAGCTCTGGCTTCTTTAGCTACAAGTCCTCTTACAGGTATAGCTGGAACTAATTGTGATTTAGTAAATTCATATCCATAAGCTTTCCATAAGTTATCAGCTGCTTGATAAAATTCTGTTGCTTTTCTAAAAATAGGATTCTGTGCTAAATATTTAAGCATGGCTTCTGTTGTTTTATATTTTCCAGTAGCAATATCTTTCATCACTGCTTCTACTTCTGCAGCAACTACAGAATTGTCAAACACACCGTATTGTAAATATTCTTCTAACTTCTTCTTCATAACATTAGGATTGACAGTTCCTTTGCCCGTTACATCTTGAAACGCAATACGCATCGCATCAACTACACTAGCATTTCTACCCATATGTCCATTAATAAAAGAAAAGAATGCAGCAGTTTCTACGTTTCTCATTTGGGTCATTAAAGAAAGAACTGTTTTACTTAACTGTGACGTAACTTTTCCAGCTAAAAAAACTTTATAAGCAGGAACTTTTAATAATAAATCTGTAACAAGTTGTTCACCGTTTAAAGCGGCAGCCATTTCTGGAGTTGTATAATAAGGCAGTCTGTTTCTACCTGATTTATATGTCCAAATATCACTAACATCTACATTCATTCTATTTTTAGCAATTTGAACAGGAACTAAAGATCTAGCTGCTTCTTTTTGAATTCCTAGTTTTGCAAAATCTTCAGGTGTTTTAAACAACCAACCATTTTTTACTCCTTGTTCAACCAGTCTTCTTTGCACTTGTAAATGAGCTAATAGATTAGCTTGTTGAGAAACCGTATCTAAAATAATACTTCTAGGATCTTCTACTTTTCCTAAAAGTTTTTGTATTTCAACAGGTATACTTTGATTTTTTTTAATTAAATTTGAAATAGGAGTTATAATTCCAGTAATGGCATTCATTCTTTTTGCTGGACTTGTTCCTTCTTGTGCAACTTGAATAATTTCATCTACTTTTTGTGTAGCTAATCTTGAAAGCAGTTGTTCTTTTTCTGCCGTCATTGTTCCTTTAAATTGTTTGTCACTATTTTTTATTAATCCTTTAAAGTAATCGACAGATTTATTAATAACATTTTGTTTAGGCTTATAAGATCCTCTAAATATTTCATAAGAATTTCTTAAATACTTACCAAAATTATCTACAAATTCTTTTTCAATTTCATCGCTTTTTACATAAGGTTTTAATTTTGTAGTTAAATCATCAATTGTTTTTCTTATATCTTTTGCAGGTGATCTTAAAATTTCAGGTAGTCCTTTTTCAGTTATTTTTTTCTGTAAAAATAATACAACATCATCCATATATTGTTTTGCGGCAACATTAGTTGATGATGAAAAAAGTCTGTCTTTAAAACCTATATTTAATAATTTATAAACTCTTTTTTCTAATTCTTTTAAACTAAAGTCCGCTGTTTTTTGATACTTACGAACTAAATCATCTGCTGAATTCATAAGATCTCTTGCCTCTGGAGTAAATGCTCCTCTAGTTCTTAAAGGTTTTAAAATAAATTTATCTGCAGCTCCCATAATTCTTTCTTTAAGAGGTCCAGCAGTTACGGAAAAAAATTGCCATTTTTCTAAAGGAGGAATACCTGCTTTAGTTGTTGCCCATGCTCCGCCTTTTTGTAAAGCTCTTACGGCTTGAGGAACACCTGTTTTTTCACTAGCTAATACTTTACTAACTGGATTAAGAACATAATCTCCTACTCCTCTAAATACAGGAGCAGCAATACCTTTAACCGCTCCCTTAACTACTGGAGCTACAGCTCTAAATCCTAAATTTAATCCTCCTACAAAAGCTGTACCATCTGCTGCAAATTTTAATTTATTCTTTAAAGTTTCAACTGCTTTTTCTCTTCCACTCAAACCTTTTGTATTTTTTACTTTTAAACTTTGAGATACATTAAAAGCGTCTCCTAAAATGGTCTTATCATTTTCATCTCCTCTTAATAAAGCTTCACCTACTCCATATCCAATAGCAGTGGGTATTCCCCAATAAGCTAATTTTTGTGCAACGGTAGAAGTATTTTTTATTTGACCATACTTATCTAAAACATATTTACCGGTTTTATCTTTTACAGGTCTTGTTTTATTTAATTTACTAACTACTTTTGTAGTAAAACCAGGTGCCATTTTACCTGCCACTCTTCCAAATAATCCAACAACTTTCTTTCCAGCAACAAGAGATAATCCAAATTGTGTTAAGTCTTCACTAAGCTGCTCTAAACCTTCTCTTGATTTATCTACTTCAGGCCATCTGTCTTCAAGATAAGTAAGAACATCACTATTTCCATCTGCTGCATCATAAACAGCAGCTACTCCTCTGGCTAAATTTCTAGCAGAACTTTCTAAAGCTATGGCAGCGCCTTTTTGAACTTTATACTTTTTAGTTCCTTCGTATTCTCTTTGTCTTTGCTGGCCAATTATATCTTGTCTTGTGCTAACATCATAACCTTCATCACCTTGTAATAAATTAATAGTTAATCTATTAACATCATCTTCAATTTCAGGGTTATTTTTAATATTATTTAAAAATTTAGTAGGATTATTAAGACCCGCAGAGCCTTGTTTTCTTGCTTCTTTTGTTGATCCATATCTTCTTAAATCATTAATGTATTCAAGAGCCGGTGTGGGGTCTTGTCTAAAAATATCTAGGTATCTTAAAACTTTATCTTTATCTTGTTCAGGTAAACTTTTTACGTATCTTCTTATTTCAGGATTAAGTGTTTTAGTATTATCTAAAGTTTGATCAAAAGTAACAACTTCATCTTTAACTTCAGGTTTAATTTCTTGGGGTTCTACGCTTTTTAAAGCGTCATTTATTAATTTTTGTACTTCTGCGTTTTGTCGTTCTTTTTCAAGATTTGGTAAAGTGTCTGCCATATCATATTACGTTGCTTCTGTACCCATTGGTAAAACAAGTTGAACACTGTATTTATTATTAAAATCAACCACATCATTTTGTGTTTCAATATTTGCAAAATCTGCAAATGCAGATTGATTATAATAAATTAAACTAACAATATCATCTGGAACTGTTGCAGGGATTCTATTTCTAAATTTTTCAAAAGACATATCTACTGAAGATTTTTCTTCTTTAGGAATAGTTATTTCTGTTTTAGGCTCCATTTCTTCTTCTTGAGAAAGACCACCTATTGCTTTGTCTTTTCTCTCTCCAGATCTTATTTGATCCACTACACTTGTTGCCGCTGATATTGCTTCATCTATAGTATCATATACTTCACTCTTAACTAAACTATTTGCTAAATCAAGAATTTGATCTTGTCTAGAATCTCCAGGTATTAATATTTTTAATTTAGCCTGTTCAGCTTGTTGTTGTATTAAATCTCTTTGTTTCTCTAACTTTTGTTTAGCTTTAGCTAAAGGTGATCCTTCTTCCACATTTGCAAATTGTGGATCTTTTAAAGCTTGATTTATATTATCTAATTTTTGATTAAAAATTCCTTGTACAGCTTCTGCTTGTTGTAATTTAGCAAATTCTTTTTTTCTAGCTAAGGCTTCATCTCTTTTAAATTTATATTGTCCTTCTATAGCTTTAAGTCTTAATTGTCTTTGAAAAGCATTTTCTCTTGAAGCTTGATCTAAAGCTGCAGCTGTTGGTTTTTGGAAAGCTGTTGCTATTGAACCTAATGTTCCTTTTCCTGCACCTTCTCCTGAAACTAAACCTAAGCCTCCTTGAATTAACAAGTTTGCTAAAGCGTCTGATCCAGTTGGTCCTGCAAATTTTTTGTATGCTGCAGCTTCTTCTTCCGCAGCTCTAACTAAATCACCATTATCATAATTTTGTCTAGGTTTAATTCCTGTCATAATACCACTCATGACTTCACCACCTTTTCTAAACATAGGTCTTTTTAATATTCTACTCATTAATTATTACCTTGTACTAATCTATATATTCCAGCTAATGTTGAACCTACACCTAAGGCAGTAGATAATGGAGAAGCTGATGGTGTAACTTGCGTTTGTGTTTGACCAGGGTATCCAGAGATAAGTCCCATGATGCCTGATCCATAAGTCTGTGCTGCTTCTAAAGGTTGGTAAGCTTGTCTTTGAGCTAATTGTTGCTGTGCTTGTAACTGTGCTTGCGATTGAGCTTGCTGTTGAGCACCTAAAGTTGATAGCGCACCAATTTGTTGACCTACTAAAGCAGGAGCTGCTTGAGCTAATCCCATTTGTTGTTGATATTGTTGAGCTGCTAAACCTTGTGCTTGACTAAAACCTTGTTGTAATAATTGAGCTTGTAACGCTGCTCTGTTTCTATCTGATGCTGATTGATACTCTGCTCTTTGTACACCTTCTCTACCACCACCAAATGCTCCAGCGCCGATAGCTTGAGCTGCTAATCCTGGTAAACCTTTTTGTGCTTGTATATCATATTCATCTAACGTTGTTTTAATAATATCTTGTTGATACGGAGACATGTAAGCTTTGTAAGCATCAGGTCCTGTTGCGGCTCCTGCAGCTGTTAAAAAAGGTTCATAACCTCCAAGTCCAGTTGCTAATCCTTCAGCTTGTGTTTGTAATGCACCAGGTTGTGCAACAAATTGCGGACCTAAAATTGTAGATAGATCAATATCTTTAACTCCACCAACTGCTTTTTGTAAATCTGTTAAATAAGTTTTACCTGCTGCTTCGATAAATTCTGCTGGGGCTTGTCTTACTGTTGATACTTCTGCCATTATACCCTCACTACCTTGTTTTCATATTTTTTCATTGCATCATACATTCTTTGTGCACCTAATTCAACGTCGCCATCTCCAGCTCCTCTTACGGCATCAGCTGTAAATACAAATTCATTATTAGATAACATTGCTGGAATGTCGTCTGCTTTTTCTTTTACACCAACTGGTGGTATAAATCCACCACTTTTTCTTAAATCTAATTCTTTTACACCGGCTTTATTAATCCTTTTAGGTAGTCCCATGATGCCTGAGGCCTGATCCACTTTTTCATCGGTACCCATAGCATATTTCATTCTACCGCCTTTGGCTTTTTTATCTTTTATAATCTTAACAGGATCAGTCATAGGGTCTTCTATAAAAGGACCTCCACTTAAAACAATTCCAAAAGCATCATCTACTGATATACCTTTTTCTTTTGCTAATTCTTTAGCTCTTTGTAATTGAGCATCAAGATTAAAATCATTTAAATCTACAATAGTTTCTTTTGTTTCTTTAATTTCAGGAAGACCTCTTTGTCTTTCGTTAAAAACTTCTTTAGCTCTTTTCATAAACTCATCTGATAACCCCTCTGCAAAACCTATTCTACCACCTTTTGCATAACCACCTTGTCCAGCTGTATATTCAGATACATCTTTTTCAACTTGTTGAGCAATAGCTGCTTCATCTATCTCTCCGTCTGGAGTTGTAAATGAACGAAGGTTTCTATATCCTTCAGTTAAATAACTTTTTAATGATTCAACATTTCTAGTAGCAGCAATAGCTGACTCATCACCTTGTTCGGCTTTAGCAGCTAATCCACCTAATAAAGATGCAGCTCCTATACCTAATCCTATTTTATCTCCTAAAACTTTTTTGCCTATTTTACTACTTGTGATTCCTGAAAATTTATCACCGAGAAAAGAAAAAGGTGACATGGCTCTAGACTTTAATAATTCTGAACTAAACTGTCCTCCAAAACCTCCACCTAAACCATAGATACCTGCTCCTACTAAAGCAGCTTTACCTATGTCAGAACTTACAACATCTTTAACAGCTCCAACTGCTTTTTTACCTAAATCTTTTATATCATCAACTATTCCAAAACCTATTCGACTACCCATATCATAACCTTTGTAGTCACCACCACCAATACCTTCTTTTGAAAGGCTCATGATTCCACCGCCCATGTATAATTGTCTGTTCATCTGTCCTCTTGATATTGGCATAATTTAAATTAAGTTCTTAGTAAGCAGGGGAAACCTGTAATCCCATACTTTACTTGGTTTTTCCAAATAAATCAAGGCTTGGCATAATAACTTTAATATCTCTTCTAATGTCTTGTTCTGGAACGTTTTTAGCCTTCCATTCTTGATCATCCTTATATACTTCGCCTGTCTTTAAGTTAGAAATGGTCTCTATTATCTTCTCTGGTTTTAATATTTGCATAATTTCCTATGTTCTATCAAACTCTAATATTGCAACTGTACCTTCAAAAATATCAGCCGTAGCTGCTTGTAGTTGTAATTTGTCACTTTCTTCTAATATAATAGTGCCATCTGCTATAGATTTAGAGTCACCACTATTAACCGTATGCTCTGCAAACTGAA
>WLWH01001037.1_pt1 | contig 20061 bp, 10 predicted proteins | sample 6712741 | NCBI WGS metagenome assembly WLWH01 (sample SAMN12718694, study PRJNA515312) | sponge metagenome | isolation source: marine sponge | host: Mycale hentscheli | place: New Zealand: South Island, Marlborough, Capsize Point | collected 2003-05-01
CCACGACGCTGGCAAATTATCTCCATGAATTAAATGGACAGCGTGAAACCGAAGAGCGAAGTATTCAGCTTTCGGCAACGAAACAGGCAAAAGAAAAGTTTCATCCAGAAACTGATTCCGCACTTGTTCTCGCGGGTCGCGGCTGGCACGCTGGTGTTATTGGGATTGTCGCAGGCAGACTTGCCGAACGCTGGCACCGTCCTGTTGTAATGCTAGCGCGCGATGAACTACTTGCAAAACCAGCGATTGGAAGTGTTCGTAGTGTTCCTGGTTTTGATGTTCATGCAGCCCTTCAAGCATGCCGGGACCTTCTGCTGACTTGTGGTGGGCATGCTGCGGCAGCGGGTCTTCGCATTGAAGACGGAAAAATTGACGCCTTCCGAGAAGCATTTCTTGCAGAAGTTACAAAGCGGATGCCGAAGGAACTACGACAAGCCCAGATCCAGCTTGACGGTGAAACAACACTGGCAGGCGTAACACTTCAAAGTATTGGCGAACTTGAACGACTCGCCCCGTTTGGTCAAGGAAACAAGCGTCCCTATTTGTGTGCGTCTGGGGTCGCCTGTGCAGAGCCACCACGAACCATGGGTAATGGCGATAAACATATGTCGGTCAAACTTGTTCAAAATGGTGTCCAGATTCGAGCAGTAGCTTTTGGTGGTGCCGAGTGGATTCCTCACCTGCCGCCACCAGGCGAGCCTTTTAATATTGCCTTCAAGCCAAAGATCAATGAATTTCGAGGGAGAAGAACCGCCGAGATAGAACTGCTAGACTGGCGTCCAAACGGAATTGATGTTTCTGTAGACCTGCCCACAGCAGAAACTACGTCGTAATCCTTGAAGTAAATCTCGCTCGAATAGAGAAAGATATCGTCATGAAAAGAATCCTCGTGTTTATTGCTTTGTTCACTGCCCTCTCGGCATTGCCAAATAATGCAGGTGTCAGGGGTGATGACTGGCCGCAATGGCAAGGACCGAAGCGTGATGGGGTTTGGTATGAACAGGAGATCGTAGAGCGTATTCCCGAAAACGGACTGCCGATTGTATGGAGAGTTCCACTTGGGGGCGGATACTCTGGTCCTGCCGTCACTGGTGAGCGTCTTTATGTAGCCGACTATATAAAAACAGAGGGTGCTTTAGAGAATAATCCAAACAATCGATCACTTCTCTCCGGCACTGAGCGAGTGCTTTGTTTTGATACCACAACAGGAAAAGAACTGTGGAAGTACGAGTATGACTGCCCTTATTCGATTTCGTATGCAGCAGGGCCACGATGTACCCCCACGGTGCATGACGACCGAGTCTATACACTTGGCTCGGAAGGAAATTTTCTTTGCCTTGATGCCGACAATGGCAAACTCCTGTGGGAGAAAGATTTCAAAAAAGATTATGACGCATCGACACCAATCTGGGGGTTCTGTGGTCACCCACTCATAGTAGATGACCTTGTAATATGTGTTGTTGGTGGAGAAGGAAGCGTTGCGGTTGCGTTTGATCGTGTATCGGGAGCGGAGCGATGGCGAGCCCTTACTGCAAGTGAGCAGGGGTACTGCCCTCCAACAATTATTGAATCTGCTGGTGTGCAGCAACTTCTTATCTGGGACGCTGACAACCTCAATAGCCTCGACCCTACCACCGGCCGTCAGCTCTGGTCAGAACCACTGAAGCCTATGTACGGCATGTCGATCATGGTGCCACAGCTTGGGGAATTGAACGGTGAACAGGTTCTCTTCGCCAGTGGTATTGGGAAGATCGGTGCTCTCTATTCCCTTGCAAAGGATTCACCAGGTGCCCAAGTCGTCTGGCGAGGTGGGCCCAAGAATGCCGTGTACTGTGCTAACAGCACTCCTTTCATCGAAAAGAATACGATCTATGGGTGTGATTGCCATACAGGAATGCTGACCGCCGTGGATCTTGAATCTGGTGACCGACTGTGGGAAACGAGTGTTCCCACATCAGATACGGACAGGCCGGCCAAACATGGAACAGCGTTTCTGATTCGGCAGCCCGTTCCAGAGGACCCACTCCGTGTCTGGTTGTTCAGTGAAACAGGTGACCTCATTCTTGCGAGGCTGACACGCAATGCCTATGAAGAACGTGGTCGAATGCACGTGCTTGAACCTACCAATGAATGTTTTGGTCGATCAGTTGTCTGGAGTCATCCGGCTTTCGCCAATAGATGTTGTTTTGTAAGAAATGACAAGGAACTTGTGTGTGTGTCACTTTCTGCAAGCAATGACCACAACTAATAGTTCGTGCAACCGTGCATATCTTCATGTACTCATCATTACATGTCTTTGTAGGGTTCCACTGCACTTTCATAAAGAGGTGAGACTGCCACTTGTCTTCATGTTTTTCAATCAGGGACGTCGCGCAGCCTGGCAGATCACTACGTTCGGGGCTGAAACACTAAAAAACTCGATGAAATTAGTGGCACCGCGGCCTTCAGCTGTCATGCTGGAGATTGAAAAAAGAAACTTGCTCTCTCATTCACAGCCCGTAGTCTGATCGGTATCTATGAAACCCTTCCTATGCCTTCTCTTTGTGCTCCTTACCCTCCACGCCTCCGTTGCTCACGCTAGGGTTCAGCCCAACATTATCTTCATTCTCACCGATGACCAGGGCTATGGCGACCTTGGCCGGCATGGGCACCCGCTTTTAAAGACCCCACAGCTCGACCGCCTGCATGATGAAAGTGTCCGCTTTGATAACTTCTACGTGAGCCCATCCTGCTCTCCTACCCGCGCAGCCCTCATGACCGGCATGCACGAGTTCCGAAACGGCGTCACCCACACCCGTGCCCCACGCGAGCATCTCAGAAATGACGCCACGCTTTTGCCCCAAATTCTAAAAACTGCTGGGTATACAACTGCTCACATCGGCAAGTGGCATCTTGGTTGGAATGATGAGTACCACCCACACCGCCGAGGATTTGATTGGACGCTGCAGGGTGCAAAGCACTTTGACCCGAAGTTGACCATTTACAAAAACGGTCAACGACCGACACATGTCCAAGGCAAAGGCTTCCGTGAAGATCTCTATTTTGATCATGCCATGTCCTTCATCAAACAAGCAGGTGACCAGCCTTTTTTTCTTTACCTGGCCACGTACTCGCCGCATACGCCACTCCTCGCTCCAGAGAAATATGTCGAACCCTACCGTGGGAAATGTACCGACGAGGAAGCAACTTACCTCGGCATGATCGAAAACATCGATTTCAACGTCGGCCGTCTACTCAGTTTTCTCAAGAATCAAGAAATTGATCAGGACACCATCATCATTTTCATGAACGACAACGGTGTCACTGTTGGTCTTGATATTTACAACGCCGACATGCGCGGCAGTAAATGCACGATCTGGGAAGGCGGCAGTCGGGCCATGTCCTTCTGGCGTTGGCCTGGTACGTGGAAACCCAAAACGGTGACCACACTCACTGCTCATCTCGATGTCTTACCAACTCTCTGCGAACTTGCAGGTGCCGATATTCCCACCACGCTTCAACCTCAACTCGAAGGCTTCAGCCTGACTCCATTGCTTTCATCCGAAAAAACAATCGCAGGGCATAACGATCGCCTCCTTTATCAACACGTTGGCCGTTGGCCGAGTGGCATGGCGGCTCAACACAAGCATGCGATGGCTGGTGTGCGACAGGGCAACTATCTGCTTGTACGGAGCCGACCCTGCGAAGACCCGGAATGTACTGTAGAAGTACTTGGCATGCAGTGCCGCACCCTGAGATCCATTGAAGAAGGTGGCACCCGTGCCAACTACACCAAGAACAATGGTCAGTTTCATTGGGGAGTAAGCCCCCGTGGAAAGTGGGTTCTCTACGACACAAAGAAAGACCCCGGATGTCAGGACGATCTTTCAAGCAAGCAGCCTAAACGTGTCGAGGCGATGGCGGAAAGCTACGACCGATGGTGGGATAACGTCTACCCAACTATGGTGAAACATGGTGGCGAAAATCAACTCATAGATGTACTCAAGAAAAAGAAGACGATCTCGCCCTAGCCAAATTGAGCCAAGACACCGTCAACTCATATGACAAAACTCTTGGTTCAAATAACAAAGAGGCTCCCAACTTACCTCGAGGTGCGAATCGAATAATCAACTCAACGTATCAAAAAGTTTTATAGATCCATTGCGTACACTAGCACAAAGAAAACACTTACTCTTTTCAAATTACGAGCACGGTCCACTCTTGGTACTGATACAACAATCGTTGAAAAGTCATTGGTGTTCATGACGGTGACATGCTCACGCTACGCACTAATGATGAAATACTGAGGGCAAGGCTGTCTGGTATCGATACCCCTGAACTGGCCCAGCCATTTGACAACAAACCATAAATCATTTTTGGGGCATATTCGTATTGAAAGCAAAAGTTACGCGAAGGCCCGGCACGGGCTATCCGTACAAACATGCAGAAACTTCTCAGGAGTTTTACCAATGCCGACAAAAAATTGGACTATGGCAAAAGTAACGAGATCAATCATTGGCCTTTTAAGAATAGTACCGACAGACAAACAAAACTATGCTCATAACCATTGCCAGAAAATTTGTCGCTTGAACCACCAAAATATTTGAGTGTGAATACAACAATTGCTAAACCCTCTTGGCTTACCGGGACTGCTGTTGAAGTTCTATAGGCATGCCACAAAACGAACAAGTAAAGCACAACACAAAAAAGAGCAATGCAGGCCATTGAGCAGTGACAGACTCTTGCTACGTGCGTTAAAGATTCAACCTACGGTTGTTCTCATTCCTCACCCAGGTTCGACAGTAGACGGCGTCCCCAGCAAATGCTCGACAGGAGGTTATTTACCTTCTGTGAGGCAGCACTGTTCTGATATGGAATAGTTATGACGACTGGGACGGGCCACTATAAACAGCACCTGACCAAGCAAGAATTGGATAGAAAATAAATGGCAGGAACATTAGCCCGAGTGTAAACGGAACACCTTTTCCGAAACTTGTAGATATTCCGTGAGTGATGACTATTGCTACAACGACATTGACAACTGGTATGAGTAGGAGCAACAACCACCACCAAGGACGCCCAATCATTTTCAGAATGAGATACAGATTAAAGATTGGTATCAAAGCGCCCCAGCCGGGCTGTCCACCTTTGGTAAAAACCTTCCACCAAGAGGCTACTATTGCAACAAACACAGCAAGACCAACCAGTCCGGCGATAGGGCTGGGATCGCCTTGCACCTGTTGAGCAAAAATAGAAAGGTTCATTTTGATTTCTCCGCCTAAAGAAGAGAGGGACCACAACTAGATATCGGCATTTCAGCAGCCTCTCGCCAGTCTTGGACATCGATATGATCGCTCACCAGATACTCGAGGCAGGAATGACACGACCAGCCCCCTTTTTAGACCACACATCATTTCTGTATTATTGGTGATGCTGTGACCATTGAATAGATCTTCAGTTCGTCGACATTGACACCACATGTGGCTTTGAACGAACTACCGCGTCAAACCACAAGCAGGCTGAGGGGCTGATATTACATCCGGCTGGGGTGAGGGTGAATCCAATATAAAGCAAGATAATGAGCAGTTTTGAAAACCACTTTCGGCCAGGTTTGGGATACCACAACCGTACACGATGTACTTTCACTCCAGCCTGTGCATCGTTCAGCATGGTGTTAAACGAAGCATCTAATGGTTGAGCTTCTTGTGGGTCCTCACTCATGCCTGCAGACTACTCAATCTGCACTGCGGATCGACAGTTGCGCCTCTTTACAAAACAGGAACTGCATTTGCACATTTCCACTCGCTCTTCATATGCATCCGTGATCACTCAGAAAAGCGCTCTTCATTCTACTGCTTGATTTGCACGAACTTCGACCCGCCACCTTCGCTTCGCACTTCTCTGCAGAAGCGCCTACAAACAAAATCCAGACTATCTATGGTCCAGATAAATGTCTTTCCACAACCCGCCGTCACAAGAGGACGCTTCATAATGATTCTTCGTCTCTTGCACAATCAATACTTGTTTTGATCGGCAGACCATCCATCTCTGCTTTGAGATCTTCAAAAACCTCAGCAGCGTCTTGGCCAGGAGCATGAGTCTTCTCACATCCAAGAATGGCTTCGCAGGTAATCATGATGAAAAGGCTCAAATCCATATTTACTGTGCGTTTAAAAAACCCGTCAGCAGGAGAACCATGAAAACCTGCTGACGGGTCCACACAAGAGATCTTTCTAGTTGCCATGAATGACATCACTTGGGTTTTTGTGTTGCACAATACCCCGCCACGGATGCGAAAGGCAGAGCAGCACGTGGCGGGATATTTGTTGCGGAAGTTACAAACGATACGCCATACAAAATGTCCTTGTTCACCACGGGTAATCACTATCCGAAATACGAAACACTTACATGTCGCTGCTATAGAGGGGCCTACGGCACTGATTAGCCAAGAAGCGCACACAAAAAAACGCCGCCCAGGTCTGACCAAACCAGGGCGACGTTCTTTCATCAAAAGCAGAAAGGTAAAGACTTTTGATGTTTCCGAATTGTTTAGCGTCCCATGAGGGCGAACGCTCGATGGCGTGGTGCCTGCATGTGATCGTACATTGAAACATTCAGTGGTTTTGGCATGAAGATGTCGTCACCACCAGGACTAGCTGAACCACCAAGACGCTGCGTGAGTTGAAACTCGCCTTTGATGTCACCCAACTTAATAAAGCCTTCGGCACTAGCACCCGCGTGCCCCATGCCCTGCCGAGCACGAATACTTGTTGCATTTCCATTTGTCCAGACACCAACGCGGCCTGAGCCGGCAGGCGATCCACTCACGCAATGAACCGAATCATGCAAACTGAGACCACGGCTATCTGGCTTTGGCATGAAGATGTCATCGCCGCCAGGACTAGCTGAACCAGTGAGTCGCTGCGTGAGCTGAAACTCACCTTTGATGTCCCCAAGCTTGATGAAACCATCTGAACTTCCATTCCGGTTTTCTGAAGCGTGGAGAACAACGTCGTGTAGGTCATGATCGTTATTCGTGCCAGCCTCCAAAGACGTTCCTACATCACCGGGCCGATCACTATCGCCAATTAAGGTTGGTATATTATTGGCTTGTGCAAGGACGCCAGGAGCCTGATTGGCCTGTGCAAGTGAGTTACCGACAGAATGAAACTCAGGGTGCACAATAAACTCAGGGTGCACAATAAACTCAGGGTGCACAATAAACTCAGGGTGCACAATTATGCGGCCATCCGTACGAGTACCAGTACAGAATGTTTTTACAAGAACTTCGGCAGGCTGATTCACAGGGCCAACGTCCAGATCAGGAGATGCGACGTTTTCAACAGCAGGCATACCCGTGGCAGAAAACATTGCCTTTGGCTCAAGCCTTTCGGTGCTCAATGTCTGGCATGTTGTATTACGTCGAATCTTTTTCTTCTTGAAGAACATGGTTTTGCCTCTGGTAGCGGGAAACGTTGTCTGATGCCTTTACCTTCATACAAATGGTGTGCCAAAAGTCCTGCGAACCAGAAAGGCTCTTCTTTCGTAGTATGAATGCGACCACGGCGAAATTCATTGCAAAGGAGTACACCGACGCAAAATGCGTCAGTGTGTAGCGGAATGCGCAGAGACGTGCATCCGTTTAAACCTTCCTTTACGAATAATCCTCCTGTTTTGACTGCTGGCACTGGTAGGGCCGGCAGTAGAGCAATCGTTGGCGAAGTCATCGATGCACACAACATCTACTTGGTGACGCGTTGCGTAAAAGAAGAGCTATTGAAGGTTCGGCTGTCGTGACCATTGATACGCCGAAACTGGCACAGCCTTTTGGTGTAAGAGCTAAGCAAGTCTTCTCGGCCGGCATATCAAAAAGTCAGTCCCACTATGCCGTGAGGCATAGACGTAAGAAGGCGGACTGATTCAACAGGATGCACACGAGCAGGAAAGAGTTATCGCGGCAGACGCAGGAGTAGGCAGAAGCGAACCAAGGGGTGCTCGCCACTACCTACCACCTACGTTCTGCACGTAGTATAAGGCATAAACAAGGTCTGGAAATATGACTCTACGATCTATCCTGCGTACACACGATGGAGCTTTGATCCTTCTATATAGAACGTCAATAAGAGGATGCTGACCTATGAAAAAAAGCCATCCCAGGGGCAAGCTGGGATGGCTCTCGCTTTCTGAGTCATTCAACAACTGCTACGTGTTGCGAACTCTCTAATAGACAAACTACTCCCACTCGGGAAACAAAAGCAAGCATTCGGTAAGAATTTGTTTTCCAACTAGATTAGACGCACCAATACGATGTTTCTGCTTCCATTACCAGGTGTGAATGATGCAGCACAATTTATTTCTCAACGATAGTGTTGATGCCTGCAGGCTTCATGAGAAATGCCTGTCGCCCACTTGGAAGGCAACAGTCGCCACCAAGAGACAGCTGATCAGCTTTTGCCGTGATCTCTGGTTTATGCCAGTCTTCGATCTCCTTCTTCAGCCGTGCAACGATATCGGGGTGTTCCGCAGAACATTCGTTTTGCTCATGAGGGTCCTCTGCCACGTTGTAAAGTCGTACTGAGGCAGTATCCCACACATGAAGATTGTGATACTTCGTTGTATCCGCTCCGTGATACCGCACAAGGAGTTTCCAGTCTCCCTCGACACACCAGAGATATTGGAGCGTTTCATCTGAATGACCGAGCGACATGTTATGTGTTGCATTACAAACACCAAAAACACACGTCCTGGCGTCCCGCTTCTCTGCGTCAAGAAGATTGACACCAGGAAGATCGGCGGGAGCTTCCACATCTGCTGCCGCTGCAATAGTGGGAAAGAGATCGATTGCATGGGCGAAACGCTTTGATCGTTCCGGCTTTACTACCCCTGGCCATGAGATCATGATCGGCGTCCGTATCCCATTCTCATATGGTGAACTTTTTGATCGCTGCGCATAGCCTTTCCACAGTTTCTGATTTGGGTCGTCGGCATTCGTACTCGGCGCTGCCCATCCATTATCACAGATATAAACCACCATTGTGTTATCTGTCAGATTCTTTTCATCAATGTAATCGAGTAACTCTCCACATGTTTCATCAAACCATTCACACATTGCATAGTATTTTACGAGGTCCGCAGCCCGGCCTTCTTTTTGATACTTTTTGAGTAAACGTTGTGGTGGATTATGTGGTGTGTGTGGCAAAAAGGGCGCATACCACAGCAAAAACGGCTTCTCTTCAGCGACAGCCGTGTCGATGAATTGCGTGACCGGCTTCATTCCCTCACGCCCAATTTTTAGCCCCGCATCACCATGCCGACCTCTACGTTGTGGATCACCATGGGTCATTCCATCAGTAAACCCACCGTCCTTCCAAGAACCTTCCCACCATTTCCCAGATTGATGCGCAAGGTAGCCATGGGCAACAAGCGTTTTGACAAATGTTGGAAGTTTGTGAAATGCTTCTCGTAACGGCACATCAAGCGCTGCACGATTGTTAGGTCCGTCAACATCGTTTCCAGTTATCCCGTGCCGAAATGGATAACGACCGGTAAGCATTGAAGCGAGTGATGGTCGACACAGCGGTGCCGCAACATACCCTCGATCCATAACAAGGCTATGCTCAGCAAGTCTGTCGAGATGCGGTGTCTGGATCACAGGGTGGCCCATAAACCCGTAATCAGTCCATGCCTGATCATCACTAATAATGACCACAACGTTGGGCTGATCTGCACCGTGTTGGTCTGCGCCATAAAGATGGCCTGCTGCACAGATTATCAGTGCAATTACACTGACAACTCGACTCGCTCTTTTCCTAACCATTTCCACTGCTCCCCGTTTCCAAAAAAATAGGCACTCTCACCTACTTGGTTAACTCAAAATATCATTGACAACGTGTGCTTCTTCAACTCCCGTGAGTCGCTGCGACAAACCGCGAAACTTGAACGTGAACCGTTCGTGATCAATACCGAGTTGATGTAGAATTGTGGCATTGAGATCACGAATATGAACTGGGTTTTCAACGACGTTGTACGCGAACTCGTCCGTTTGACCGTAATCGTACCCCGCTTTGATTCCGCCACCCGCCATCCAGCTTGAAAAGCATCGGCCGTGGTGATCCCGGCCCGCCGATGGACTCCCTAAGGCACCCTGGCTGTACACCGTTCGGCCAAACTCTCCGCCCCATACCACAAGTGTATCATCCAGCATTCCCAGTCGTTTCAGGTCTTGTACCAAAGCCGCTGATGCCTGATCGACGTCTCGGCACTGTTTTGGCAATTGATCCTTGATCGAAATGTGTTGATCCCAACCACGATGAAATAGCTGAATAAACCGCACACCACGTTGAGCCATGCGCCGGGCAAGCAGACAGTTTGCAGCAAAACTCCCTGGGCGTCGTGCGTCATCACCGTAGAGTTCAAAAGTTGATTTCGGCTCGTCAGAAACATTTGTCAGATCGGGAACAGATGTCTGCATGCGATAGGCCATCTCATAGGCCTCGATTCGAGCCAACGTTTCAGGATCACCCGCCGCGGCGGCGTGCTTTTGATTCAGGTCGCCGAGTGTATCGAGTAATTGGCGTCGGGAATCGCGTGAAACTCCGGATGGGTTCTTAAGATACAGCACAGGATTCACACCGGGCCGTAACATGACCCCTTGATGGCTTGAGGGCAGATACCCACTACCCCACAGCCGTGAAAAAAGTGGCTGTCCAGGATTTTTGCCGCTGCCTTGGCTCAGCAGAACCATATAGGCAGGAAAGTCATCGCTCTCACGTCCGAGCCCGTAACTAAGCCAGGCACCCAGAGAAGCATGCCCCATCTGCTGTGAGCCGGTGTTGATGAACGTTACAGCTGGATCGTGATTGATCGCCTCAGTCCATAAAGAACGAACGATTGTAATATCATCAGCAATCGACTGCGTATGCGGCACAATGTCACTGATCCAGGTGCCGTGCTCACCACAACGTCGACCACCCCACAGCGGCTTGACGACAGGAAAACTTTTCTGACGTGATGTCATGCCAGTTAATCGCTGCCCACCACGAACAGAGTCAGGAAGATTTGTCCCGTGTAACGAGTCCATGGCTTCGTGATAATCAAACAGGTCAACGTGGCTTGGGCCACCAGACTGAAACAGATAGATCACACGTTTGGCTTTTGGAGCAAAGTGTGGCAGTTCAGGAAGTCCTTCAGAATTGGTCTCTCCAACGGCAGCAGCAACCTTCTCTCTCGTGAGAAGATTTCCCAGTGCAAATGCACCGAGGCTTACTGTCGAACTACCCAGCAGTGACCGACGCGTCAGCAACTGAGCTCGTCGCAGTTCAATGTCAAAAGGAAGTGAATGCATAATGAGTAATGAAGACTATTGTCTGGTTAGAACTTCGCTTAGATTGAGTAACAGCGTTGCTATCTGTGTCCACGCAGCCTGTTCCACCGGATCGATATCGTATGCCACAGGATACTCACCAACAGCAACAACACGCTCTGCATCGATTGGTGACTTTCCAAAGCGTGCTCTCTCGGCATCTAAGAGTTGTGCAATCATTTCAATCTCAGAGCTTTCCGGCTGACGTGAGCTTATGCGTTCGAAGGCTCGCTCGATACGCGAACGATCGTCATTGGCTGTTTGGTCACGCAAGATTAAACTGGCAAACACACGCGCTGCTTCAGCAAATTGAGGATCGTTCAACGTTACGAGTGCCTGAAGGGGCGTATTTGTTTTACTCCGATCAACCACACACATTTCACGATTCGGTGCATCAAAGGCTGCCATGGCAGGGTGTGGACTGGTTCGCTTCACGATCGTGTACAAACTTCGGCGATAGAGTTTTTCACCATGGTCCTGAACAAAGACTTGTTTTGTCGCCGGGGTACTTCCAAAGTGACTAATCTCTTTCCAAAGTCCATGTGGCTGGTACGGATGAACACTCGGCCCACCGACACGTGGTACTAAAAGCCCACTCACAGCCAATGCCTGGTCACGAATAAATTCTGCAGGAAGTCGAAACCGAGGGCCTCGACCAAGCAATCTGTTACCCGGATCAACGGCTAGCTGTTCAGCCGTTGTTACCGACTGCTGTCTATAGGTTGCACTCGAAACAATCATCTGAATCAGTTCTTTCTGATTCCATCCATGACGGACAAAACGTGTTGCCAGATAGTCAAGTAAGTCAGGGTGACTCGGATATTCCCCCTGCGACCCAAAATCGGCTGACGTTGAAACAATTCCTGTTTCAAAAAACAGTGCCCAGATTCGATTCACCGCAACGCGGGCTGTTAAGGGATGATTCGGGGCTGTTAACCATTCTGCAAGATCAAGACGCGTTGGCTGAGTCTCTTTTCGATCTTTATTGCCGTCAGTTGCTCTGGCTCCATTACGTCCAACACGAAGCGGTGGCAACACTTGTGGGGTTCGCGGCGTTACGCGTATTGTTGGTGCATCATATTGCCCTCTGTTTAAGACAAATGTCTCACGTGGCTTAGAGGATGTATTCATCACCATTGTCGAGTGCTTTTTCGTGAGAATATTTTGTCGCTCTTCCAGATTGCTGATCTGTGTTCGTAGTGAACTCAGAGAAGGTGCTGTCTGTCGAAAGACTGAAAGCAACTGTTCTCGGGAATCCTCGGTCCACTGCGTCTGATCTTCTAAAAGAGCCGCAGCAATGGAACCATCCCACTTGCTCTGGGGATCATGCCCGGCAAATGGACGCACTCTCCAGCGAAAAGGTAGCGATTTGTTTTGCCCAAAAAAGACAAGCACACTCAGGAAAGGTGTTTTGGCTGGATCAACAGGCTGATCAAATGTCAGTGTAAGACACTGCTTCTGCTCTTTTTCTGATGGCTGCCACCAGTGAACGTTTCGTTCATCCAATACCGAAGGTGCCGCATGGCCATCGGCCGACGTACTTGCTGTGGCGGAAACAAACTTACATTGACCATGATAGTCCACCTGGTCAGCAGGCTGATTGTTTGCAGAAACCAACACAGCTGTAATTTTTGGAACACCGTCAGGAAACGGGGTCAGCGAAAGCACCGGCTCTGTGCTTTCTTCAATGCCCTCCCCTGCCGCACCAGGAACCGACTGGGGATCAAATTCAATCGAAATACCTGATATTGTTTCACCTGCTTGCTGGTCTCCTTGCCGCAATTGAATCGAGTGACTGAATCCAGCCAAACCCTTACTCGGAGCCGATAAAGAGACAGTTCCGTCAGAATCAAATTCATAGGGACCAGGACGATTCGGTGCCGAAGCGTCGAGTAGTTCAGCATCCACGTAACGGAATTGCTTTCCGCGGAGTTGCTCTCGACTCCGTTCGTCTGTCACCCACTCCTCAAATCCATTCGTTGTATTCGCTAGTTCTATGCGCGCTGCTGCGAGTTCAGCATTCACACTCTTGAGTTCATCCCGAGCCATAACAGTGGAGGCCGCCACTTGCGGCATGGCATTTCTGCCAGCATTCCCATCAAGGCCACGGTCATCAAGTTCATTAAAAAAGGCAAAAAACTCGTAGTATTCCTTCTGAGAAATTGGATCGTACTTATGGTCATGACATTGCGCACACCCAAATGTCAAACCAAGGAATACTTCACTCGTTGTTTTCACGCGATCGGCAACATAATTTGTGAGATTTTCTTCTGGAATCGTACCACCTTCATGAGTAATCATATGGTTACGATTAAACCCAGTGGCAATCAACTGTGCGTCAGTGGCATCAGGAATAAGGTCGCCGGCCAACTGTTCTCGTAGAAACTGATCGAATGGCATATTGTCGTTATAGGCCTGAATGACCCAGTCTCGCCACAACCACATGTCACGACCGCCATCGATTGAGTACCCATTGGTATCAGCGTAACGGGCCTGATCCAACCAAGGCACCGTCATTCGCTCACCAAAATGTGGTGAGTGAATCAGGCGGCGAACCGCTTCTTGATATGCCTCTTCACCATGAGTTTGATAGTCACGAACAAAATGACGTGTTTCCTCCAGGGTTGGGGGAAGCCCTGTCAGGTCGAGAGTGAGTCGACGAATAAGTGTTCGTGGATCGGCTTCTTCCGACGGAGACATACCTGCTTTCAGAAGCCCCGCGAGTACAAATGAGTCAATCTCATTACGGCCCCATAATGCATAGCGGGAACCCTCACCTTGAACGTCCGGCACATCTGATGCTTGCGGTGGAGAAAATGCCCAATGACCTTCATACTGAGCCCCCTCAATGATCCATTGCTTCAGGACAGCCTTTTGCTTTTTGTTCAGGGAAAGATGTGATTCCGGCGGAGGCATCAGCATGTCGTCATCGTCACTCATGATACGACTCCAGGCTTCACTTGCCTTCAGATCGCCAGGGCTGATGGCCTGATAGCCGCCGCGATCCTCACTTGCACTGCTCTCTTCATCCAGCCGCAGGTCTGCCTCCCGCCCTTCTTCATCTGGACCATGACAATGAAAACAGGTTTCGGCCAAAATTGGACGAACATCACGGTTGAAGCTAATGGAGCCATCATTACAAACCCCATACGATGCCCATGCTCCAAAAGAAACAACAAGCATCAAAAGCACTGGAATTTTCATTGAATTCATTCCCGTTACCGAACGGCATGATCGTAGAACCCAGAACAAGAACGTACACATACAACCCATATATTCTTCCAACTACATTCCACGTTTCTTCTCAGTAACACGCGCCCACTTCTTAATACATGTGTCACCCGCGAGTGACGTTACAGCACAATAGCACTTCTCTTTAGCAGTACTTTTCCTTAGCACTCTACATTACGTCAGAACAGTAGAAAAAACACTGTTTTTTCATTTAATACATCGTAGAAAAGAATAATGCTTCATGTGTACCAAAACGACAACGTTCGATACTAAGAAGAATTGAAACAATAACGTTGATTTTTCTCCGCGTTAAATAATATAGCGTTGTCTTTATTATTGAAGGAATTGTTATGAGCACAGGATGTCGCCGCTCTCTTTGGTCAACGTTCGTCAATCAGAGTGAACACTTACGGCGACTAATGACAGCAGACTACAACGCTTGAGGTACAGTACCATCGACATTTGTCAGAAACGTGACATCACGTGACACAAACCGAAAGCTTGCTGGGAGTTTTTTTCCATCAAGCCGAATGACAACAGTATGTTTTCCAGCGGAGAGCTCTGTTGTAAAATTTGTAACTCCTTCAACCGGCATCGCATCTACCCAAAGGTCCGCTGCGTCAGCACCGTTGGCACTCAACGTGACATCACCATCTGTCGCCACCTCTATATCCGTCTTCAGATATACACCGACAGACTCTTTTGCTTTATCTACCCTTGCTTTCCTAGCAAGTTGAACACCTGCGACAGAACCATTTACTCTCGAGAGGAACGGCACCCATTGATCGGCGTGTGCTTCCGACATGAGTTTTTGAATATTGCCATCATCTACGCGATGGGTGCCTGTGAACACTTCGTAGACACGCGCCACGCCTCCTTTACTGGCGTCGTAGTTACCAGGCCTACCGAGCTGCGTCAGGAACTTGATCAAATCGACCTGTTCTTGTTCAGTTAATCGATCAACAAGACCTTCCGGCATCAATGACTTCCCTGGCTTCTGAAACTCGATTTCATCTTTTTGGATTCGGACAATTTTATTTCGTGCATCCCGGAGAATGACTGCATTATTGTCACTCCCGACAATAATGCCGGTGAGAACCAGCCCATCTGCTGTCAGGATATTCACCGAGTGATAGTTTTCTTTAATTTTTGCATTTGGCTTATAGATTGATTCAATCAGATAGTCGATCGGTGCACTCGCGCCCAGACTTGTCATGTCCGGGCCAACCTTCCCACCAACACCGCCAATTGCATGGCACGTGATACACTGCATATCTTCCCTGCTATATACAACTTCACCGCGTCCAGGATGCCCGTCGTGTTCAACCAAGTCAATAAGTTCGGCAACACGTGCAGGCGTCAACTCCTGAGCTTTCTTTGTGACGTTGGCATACGGTGAAATCACAGCGATTAATTCTGGCTCATTGCGGCCTGCATCACGAGCAGCAGTAAGGCCTGCGAGTGCGGCCATCTCGGTGATCCCAGTGCTTGGTATCTGTTTCGCCAAAACTTTACCAGTATTTTTCTTCACCAAAACCTGTCTCCAGAAATTAAGTAATTCCTGTTCGTTCTGAATCTCAGCAAGTGACTGATAAAAAGTTTTTGCAGCGCTTTGCGGATTTAACGCTGCTAAGCAAATGACTGCCTGCCTTTGGATGCCTGTGTTTTTAGAACGCACGAGTCGTGCCAGTGCCGGAATACTTGGCTGTCCAATGTCCTGCAATGACTGCATTGCCGCACTTTGGATAGAAGCTTCCGCTTCTTCTGTAGCCACGTCTGCCAACAGGCTTACACATGCTTTCATTTGCCACACACCAACGAGCCTGATAGCAGCCAGTCTGACCGCTGGGTCTTCCAACTTAAGCAAGGTACGTATCTGATTTAAATCACCTGCTGGCTTTTGCTTTCGTACCCGCTGGGCGGTCGCAAGTGCATTGATCGCCCGAACCATCACACTGCCTTCAAAGTCTTTCTTCACGACCTGCTTAAACAACGTCGTCAATTCTGTTTTTCCACCTGCCTGCGCTATTAACTCAATCCACGGCCCAGTACCATCTGCTGGTATTGAGTCTTTTGCAAGACGTTTTGAGAGATAGGATGCAGCGAGTCTTGAATCGATACTCGTAAGTGCAAACTCCAATTGTTTCTCGCGAGCTAGCGAATCTGGCTTCCATTGCCCCTGGTCAAGAGCAACCATGAACTCATCAGCAAGTTCGTCCATCGTGGTGGCAAGGGCAAAGTCAAGAAACCTGTCTCGTGGCAAGCTGAGTGACATTAAGGCAACCGATGCCGCTTCAGCAGTCTTTAGCTTCCCCAAACCACGAATGGCCTCCAGCCGAACACGTGGATGTTCATCCACAACTGCTTGTCGATAGATTTCGAGTGCAGCGGTTGCGTCAAGTGGGTGTGAACTGTCCGTTGCCGGATCGACCAGATCACTCACAATACGCATTGATGCCGACCTCACTTTTGGATCATCTGCCGAGACCAGCGACCTGAGATCTTGGGAATTGATACTATTCATGCCCTGCTGAAGCCAGACACCCTGAAGTTTCTGGTATTCATCAGAAGATGCCGTTGTCCACTCGTGCACCTCCTCTTCAGAGAGATCGTCTCGCTCAAAGAGGACACGCCGTGCTTGATCACGCGTATAGCGATCATTACAAACAAGCCGATCCAACAGAGCCGTTGAAGAAATTTGTGTAAGATTTTCTTTCTCCTTCGACGGAGCCCCCTTCCAGGCAACTCGCCAGATACGACCATGCCAGCGATCTCGACGTTCATCGCGAAAGTCGACCTCACCATGATTGATAATCGGATTTGACCAGTCAGCAATATAAAGAGCGCCATCAGGACCCTGCTTGACATCAATTGGTCGAAACGTGCTGCTCGCTGTGCGTAGCAAATCATCTTCTTGGGTTGTGACAAAACCAGCCCCCTGCTCTGCGAGGCTAAACCTGGTGACACGGTTTGCTCGAAAGTCACAGGTAATTACCGAGCCCTGCCACTCCGGCGGAAACGAATTTCCAGAAATAATTTCAGCTGAGGCAAACTTGGGATAACTCCCAGGACTAATCAGCCCCAACACTCGTTTCGCACCTGGTGTAGGGTTAAACGCCGCTCCTGGAAACGAATAGGCAATTCCACTAAAGCCAGCACCATCAGTTAAGAATGATTGCCCAAAGTCATCAAACTGGTGCCCCCAGGAATTCACAAGACCACGGAAAACAATCTCCATCCGCATCGTGTTCGTATTGTAGCGAAAGCCGCCACCAGCTTTTAAGCGAACAACCCCCCGTGGTGTCTCGGTATCGGTGCGCGTATAAATCGATTGATTCATATACAACCGACCATCAGGCCCCCAGCGAAGTGTGTGAAGGTTGTGGTGGGTGTCTTCTGTTCCAAAACCACTGAGCACACGCTGTTGAAAATCTGCTTTTCCATCGCCATTTGTATCTTTTAAAAACAACAGGTCTGTACTTTGCGCTACATAGCAGCCTCCATCCCCTGGCTCGACTCCTGTCGGAATGAGTAAGCCATCAGCAAATACTGTTGATGTATCTGCTTTCCCATCAGCATTTGTGTCTTCTAACACCAGAATTTTATCCGGAGCTGTTTGCCCAACTTCAATCATTGGATACGCTTCACTACTCGCGACCCAGAGCCTTCCTGCCGGATCGAAATTCATCTGAATTGGCTTATTCAACTGTGGATTCTCAGCCCACAGGCTTACCTCCAAGTCTTCGCCAACTGTAAACTGTGGAGTTGGTTGTTTTGTGAATGTGGCGTATTGAGAATCAGTTCTAGCTGGCTTTGATTCCACAGACGTTCCGTCCAGCTTTCGCAGCAATGCAATGGCTTGCTCCTCTTCAACAATCAGTTGATCGTATTGTGGAATCTCAACCGCGTTCTGCCCTTGTTCTCGTTTTCGGAATCCAAAAACATACGCCATGTTGGCTGGGCGAGACCGGTGAAACCACCAGACATTCTTTTTCAGAATCGTACTACGTAATGCTTCGACATGGGCATTACTGATCCATTTGTCATCGAAGCCAAGTGCCTGCCCTATTGCGATAGCAGCTTCCCGATACCCCGCATCATTAAGATGGATTGGGTCCTTGCGCAACCCATCATCGATTGCAACATGTGACAAATCTATAAACACACCATTATTTTTATCAGCGACCTGATTGACCGCTTTGGTATATGCGTTGAGCACTGATCTATCGGCCTGGGTTGTACTGCTCTGGTCAGATCGGCGGCCAAGAGGGGAGAGGAGCACACAACGCAAATCTGGTTGTATTTGTTTTGCCGTATCAACGAGTCGTTGATAGTCTTGAGTAAATGCAGCAACGCCTTCCATGCCACTATCTAGTGCACTCGCCATTCCGTATCCGAAGACAATAACGGTGGGCCGTGTAAAATCGAGTTGTTTTACAAGTTGCTTCCACCCCTCATCAGCAGGCTCACGGCCGGCTGGCAAGAGGCTCAAGCCAAATCGTGATTTGCCACTCGGCGTATCAGCACTCCAGCCGAGATTACGAAATGTGACGTCCCGTTCAGGAAACGCCGTTGTCATCATCACTTCAATCCAACCGGCATATTGCTCCTGTTCAACCAGGGCATCACCAAGAAAAACAACCCGGTCACCATCCTGCAACGCAAATGACTCAGCAGCTCGAATATTTGTCTGCACGAGAAGCACACACAAAAGAAAAAGTGCCGAAACACGTCTGCTCAACTTCCAAAACCAATTCATATCGAGTTACTCCAAGGCAGACACAACAAAGACTGAAAAGTAGGCGTTTCCGATGCTCAACACCCAGGAACACTACCTTCCATGTCTTAATGAAGAATAGCATGACACACTCATTTGGCTTACCTTCAGTCTTTCACTTCAGCTACAACCTCCCCAAAGGGAACTGACTCAACCCGGAGACAACATCCACCTGTCACTGGAAACAGGTTTGGAATAGACCCCGTGAGAACAATCTGTCCTGCGCGAAGTCGGTCATTACTCTGCAACAATTCTCGCCACAGCCATTTCAGTGATGAGCGAATTGTCTCAAGCAAGAGCCGGCCTTCGCATTGACCAAGCAGTTGATTGTCTTGAAAAATTTCAAGCCGGGCTTCATCAAAGATCGTTTCCGAAAAATGATTCGATAAAAGGCCGCCTGCTCCAGAAACGAAACCAGCGTGAATAGCATTATTCGCAATCAATTCACCTGCTGATGCCTGCTGTCCCCGCATCACATGGTTATGTAACTCGATGACCGGAAATACTCGAGAGATGCAGGCCGGTAGCAAATGATCAGTGAAGTCTTCTTCTCTCGGCTCACGAGACAGTTCTATTGCAAGCTCACCCTCAATTGCCAGACTAGCAAAGCTTTGGTGCGACAGAACCACTCCCGACTCATACTGCTCCGTATCAAAAAGAAACCCTCGCACACGATGAGTAATCTTAAGCTGCTCCTGAATTGCTGACGAGG